>ERZ772956.19-NODE-19-length-137694-cov-11.009481_pt1 | contig 137694 bp, 142 predicted proteins | sample MGYA00580683_ERZ772956 | MGnify/ENA primary metagenome ERZ772956 (study PRJEB29015, sample SAMEA2738077) | human oral metagenome | biome: human oral; feature: human-associated habitat; material: saliva | place: China | collected 2212 ... | reverse complement strand
CGATGCTAGAAAGCTCAAGTTTAGAGGTAAAGTCTATTTACCAAAGATAGGTTGGATTTCTGTAAATCAGACTCCAAAGAAACGGTTATACAAGAACCCTAGAGTAATATTCGATGGTATGTACTGGCACCTCACACTAGGTATGGAGATTACACCAGAGCCAGTGGATTTGACTGAGGAAATACTGGGTATAGACCTAGGGCTTAAGAACTTAGCTCACGTGTCTAATGGGGATATTCACCAGAATATCAATAAGACTAAGACTGTACGAAAGTTAGAGAAGAAACGAAAAGCATGTCAAAGACAGATGGGTAGACGAGTTAAGGACTCAAAGAATTATCTGAGAGCCAAACGCGAACATCTTAAAGTTTGCCGAAGACTTAGTAACATCAGAGATAATCATCTTCATCAAGTATCGAGCGCTTTGGTGAAAACCAAACCAAAAGTAATCGTGCTTGAAGACTTGCAAATTCGAAATCTCTTGAAAAATCGCAGACTATCTCGGGCAATACAAGACGCCTCATGGTACAAGCTTAGGTTATATATAACTTATAAAGCTGAACGACAAGGTACTGAAATAGTCTTAGCACCAACAAGTTTTCCAAGCTCACAACTATGCTCTAACTGTCACGAAAGGTTTGACACGGTAGCTCAAAAGAGAACTTGGGGTCTAGACATTAGAAACTGGCGATGTACTCACTGCGGTGAGACTCACGACCGAGACTTGAATGCGGCACTCAACTTGAAGTGGTATTACAATAGCAAGTAGAGTATAGCGGGAGAGGATACCTCCTAGATGTGGAGTTCTATACCAACCTGTCTCACTGAGTGATTGGTGAGTTACAGGGGAACTATGAAGCATGAACAATGGATGAATGTATTAGTTTAGCAATCAGCTAAATGTAAGTAGATTTATCGTATCCGAAACTACAGTAGAAACTATCAAAAACAAACAAGTTAACGAGACAGACATCTCAAAAACAAGAGACCAAATATTAGCGAAAATCAAAACTGTAGCTGCAGAGAACTCTAAAGAGATAGATAAAGCTAAAACGTACAAAGACAATAGTATCAAAAATATTGAGTCAATCAGCAACTGGATTAAATCAGAACAAAATAAAGCAAAAAATGTACTGAGCGAAATTGAGAAAAACTCTACAGCAATCAAAGACTTTAATGACTATAAAACAGCACAAGTTGCTGAGTTAGAAAAAGCTAAGAAAGCTGTAACAGACTCTACTCGTACGGCTGATGAGAAAGCGAAATTGATTGAGAAGATTGATGAAGCAATCAAGAACATTAATGAGTCTACAGTTAGACCTAAAGAAACTGCTGGAACAACTGTACAATCAATCGGTGAAGTAGATTTTGGTAATATCGGTCGTAACCCTAAAGAAGTTGAAGCTTTAATGACTCAAAAATCGAAAGAAATCGACAATGTAATTAAAGATGCAACTAATAAATTAGCTAATGCTAATACTGGGGTAATGACTAAGATTAAAACTGAAGTCGACTCAAACAAATCGGCTATTAAAACATTCATCGACGGTGTGCTTAGCGGTAAAGGTTCAGGTGGTTCACAAATTGACCAAGAATGGTTAAACACTCGACCAATCTATAACGGAGACACTTCAGGTGAATACAAAAAATACGTAGAAGCTGCGCTTAAACAAACAGCAGAGAGCACTGAAGGGGTATTCACTGGTACACAGGAGTTAACTCCAAACATGTCGCTTAAATACGCTAAAGAAGGTAAAACAATTGCGAATATTGCGGCTGCACAATGGATGGATGACAGTAAGAAAGGTCTAGATGGTGCATTTGGTTCAGTAATGGTGCCAAGTAAAAACATCAACGACTTCGTAACAGTGCGTGGTACAAAAGCTGCGAACTCACAAAAATTCAAAGGTGGGGCTCAAGGTATCTTAAACCATATCGCATCTAAAGCGTGGGTTTCAAGTACACAACGACACAACATCTATAGAGAAGCTGTGTTTGCGGATATTAAGAACCAACATATTGATTACGTAGGTAATGAGAATGTGTTCTTAGTAGCGTCTTATCAAGACCATGTAACATTCGACTTTAAAGATTCGTACGTAACATATGACGCGAATGGTAAGCCAAAAACTTATCCACTATCATTAACAATGCACGCTATGCCATTTAGCGGAAGTAAGTGGCCAAACGACTTACCAGGAAACAGCAGACTTATGTTCCTGTACTACTTATCAGTAGACCCTAAAACGGGTAAAGTGTTAACTGGTGTAGGTTACTACCGACACATTCAAAGTGCGACTGGACACAACGGAGGTGGTGGTTCACGCGGTGAGCTACGTTTAGGTGTTAACGAAGGTAATGCTGGTGAATATAATGACTCAATCACCTTAAGAGACCAAAGCCTATTATCACCTATAGCTTATGCTAACCAAGCATCGAACCCATATACAAAAGTAGGTTTATGGACAACATTTGACGTACGTGTTGACGAAGGTGCTGGAGAAGGTGCGAAACATTCACCACTATTTATAGGGGATATTGATGATAACCAAACATTATATGTGTACAAAGACACGCATGGAACTAATACTGATATTATCCTATCAGGTAACGATGCGCCACAAATTCGTGACGGAGGCGAATATGGATACTACGCTTTAGATACACATGTACCGAAAAGTAATGGTTTAGCCGCAGGTGCAAACCTAGATGAAAACTCAGTTATGATTACTGGGCAAAGCACAGTTGGTATTGGTCACGGCGGATGGTATCAATCTATCGACGTATCACTATTCAACCCGTGGGGAATCATCGGTGGTGCACCATCACTAAGCGTTAAGAAAATTAACGAAGAAGTGGATACATTCAATATCACTACTCCGACAGCTAAAGCTCACACTGAAGGTACTTACGCTGTGAAAAACATCATAGCTAACTTAGTATCTCCACCTACTAACAACAAAGCTGAAATCACAAACGTTAAATACGAAGCGAAATTAGCTCGTGCAGTAGCTGAAGAAGCTCCAGATAAACGTGTAGCGTCTAATACATCTCTAGTTGTACGTAAAGTTGGAGATGACATTCGTAAGAGTGGTTCAGGTAACTCATTTGTAGTGAAAACTGCAGATAAAGCTAAAGTGAGTGCTTCAGGTAACTCATTAGTAGTTCGAGTTATCGATAAGAACCAACGTTCAGCTAGTGGAAATAGCTTTGTGGTACGTACACTTGAGCCTACTGCGAAATTATCAGGAAGTGGTAACTCATTAGTAGTTACAACACCAGAAAAGCCGGTAAAGTAACGAACAACATCGTGAAAACTACAATATACGTTGACCCAGCGCTGAAAAGCGTTGGGAACAACGCTATCAACTCTTGGAAACAAGCGTTGAGTAAACACGGTGTTGACCTTGAAGTTAAATACGAAAAATTAGAAAACGGTGTAGGAATCGCAATACTGGATGCAGATAATGTGACAACTAGACTTGATAGAACATCGGATACAGTTGATGTTGCCAATGATAGTGACTTTGAAATGAAGGAACTTGGTGGGCTAACAGTTTCAACGGTAGGTATGGAACTAGTCAACGTCGATAAAGACGATAAATTAGTTAAAGACAATTCAATCACGGAAGCTGGACTGCTTAAGAAAGCGAAATACATAGTGCAAGTGAATACAGAAGCACTTAAATCAGATAAAGAAATTGAAAAAGTGCTTAAGCACGAACTAGGACATGTATTTGGACTTGAGCATGACAATAGTGATAGTCTGATGACAACTTACTACAGTGACCCTATCTTTACTGGAGAAATTACAGAAAAAGATGCTTCACTTGCGGCGGACAATATCCGTCACGGTAAGTTCTGTGACTGCGCGACATGTACAGGTAAAGTTAAACCTGTTAAACAAAAACATAAACCGGTATTACGCGTTAACTACGCTAAACAAACAACCGTCAACTACGGTGAATAAAATATAAGAGTCAGCCTAGGCTGGCTCTTGATTTTTGTTTTGGAATATGATATAATTAAGGTAACAACAAATTGACGAAAGGAATTGTCAAATGAGATTAGTATCGATTTATGAATCAGTAGAATATGAGTCACGTGGAACACTTAGACGTGCTCGTAAACAACTTAAGAAAATTAACAAATTGACAGAACATTATAGAAATAAAACAGACGAACAAATCAAGGATGAAATCGAGAGATTACGTCCCCATTTCAACATTAAGAACAAAGAACATATCGTAAGACTTTACGCGATGGTGCGTGAGGTTACTTTTAGACTTCTTGGGAAGTTCCAATACGATGTGCAGGTACTCGGGGGACTCGCGGCACTTGAGAGGAAGATGATACAAATGTCGACAGGTTCGGGTAAGACAATCACACTGATACTACCTGTAGTAGCTTATGGTATGACAGGGAAGGGTTGTAACGTGTTGACAGTTAACGAATACCTAAGTGAGCGTGACTGGAAGGAAACAAAACCGGTCTATGACTTCTTTGGTATTACAAATGCGTACACAAATACAGATGCAAGTCCGCGCGAACAACAACAAGCATTTGCTTGTGATATTACATATAGTACAAATAGCACTTTAGGGTTTGCATACCTCAATTCCAATCTAGCGACAGGTATTGGTGAGGATGTTAAAATTATAGAGCGTCCATTACACTCAGCAATTATTGATGAGGTGGATGAAATCCTAATGGATGATGCTAGAAATCCACTTATTATCGCAAAAAGTGTTGATACAACGGATGAGCTCACATATGTGGAACACAAGGGTCGCAGATACGAGACGAAAGATATAGTAGAAAAACTTAAAACACTACGCTATATGGAACGTGACGAAGAAGACCCTCGCGGTGGACTTATTATCGGTGAGAAAGCTTGGGACGAAATCCAAGAACTATTTGGTGTAGACGACTCATTATTCGCGAATGAGAAATTTATCCATATAATTCAAGGGGCGTGTGATGCGATTTATAAACACAAAGCATTCGAAGACTATGTTGTGATGCCTGAGCCTGACCTTGATAGCGGGAGTAGAGTGGTTCTGATAGATAAGGCTACAGGGCGACTTAGTCACGGGCGAACATTATCAGACAATATGCACGCGTTTGTTGAAATTAAAGAAGGTGTATTCACAGGTAGTGGGAATGAGAGTTCAATTCAAATTACCTATCAAATACTCTTTGGGCTCTTTGAAAACATTGCTGGTGTGACAGGTACACTCGGAACTTCTTATAAAGAGTTCTATGACATCTATGAGACAGGGGTTGTAGTGATTCCTGACAGATTCCCGAATCAACTTAAGCAATACACTAACCTGTATGTGACACATCACCACTTAATGGCGGATGTTGTGAGAAAAGTCGAGTACTACCAAGCATGTAAGAACCCAGTACTTATCGGGTGCCCATCGGACAACGTAGCAAGAATGGTCTCAGACATTCTGAAATCACACACGGTGAAACACCACCTCTTAGTGTCAACAGACAAAGATGAGGAAGTGATAGTTGAACGTGCAGGGCGACCAAAATCAGTAGTAGTAACAACTGATATTATGGGTCGTGGTACGGATATTAAGGTAGAGGATACACAACTTCAACGTGGACTTGTGGTACTACAAGTTGGTGCTAGACCGAATTCGCGAGTTGAAAGACAATTTGCAGGTCGTGCAGCAAGGCAAGGCGAACCAGGAAAGTATCACAGAATGCTTTGTGTACCAGAGCTTGAAGATATGGGACTATTTGAGAGTCAACTTAAGAAAATAAGAGATTATGAGCGCGAACATAGGCAATACATCGCAAATGTTTATAATGGGGATATCCTTATGGACGCTCAGGCAAGTTATTATGACGAGGTTGTCGGCGAGATAGATGAAGCACTTAAATGGAGTGAGTCAAGCCATAGTAGTCAGCGTGTACAAGAATATAAGATGTCGTCAATTACGGACTTAATTCAGGTTGCGACAGTAGCGAAGCTCGATGAATATAGACAAGTGCTTAAAGACTCTATCGAAACGCAAAGTGAAGTTGAGATAAGAGAGTTAGTCGCGAAGCTCACACTCCCAGAAAAAGAACGTACAAAATACAAAGTGCATTCACGTGTTGGCGAAATCCAACATATTCCGTTTGCGGACTTACAACAAATTCTCTACAGTCACATTCAGCACCTAACAAATGAAGTAATTCAAATGATTAGGGAGTACTCAGAAGGTGCTATGAGAACAGCGCGTATGACAGGTATTTCGAAAATGGAAGTTAAGCCTGAAGACTATATGTCTCGCCTCATGCTCGACTTTATGAGAGAAATCGAAGATGAATTCGTAATTCATATAGAAGGAATTAACTAAGACAAATCAGAAAGGAAAATAGACCACACCCCTTGCAATTTGCGTGGGGTTGTGGTATAATTATAATATGGAAAAACCAATCTACAAAGAATATGTGATAATATTCGTCGGTTGCTTATTGGTAATGGTGTCAATACTTGGCTACTTCTTAATGAGGGACAGTAGTACTGAACCAACGGTAGATATGAAGACACCAACAAAAATAAGCACGACAACAGTAATAAATCAGGAAAGCAGGTAAAACGAATGGAGTTTAACGCCGTAGTGGAATTAGACAACAAAGAAGTGGAAACAAAACAGGTAGTAGCGAGTCCTAATAATGAAGAAATTCGTGAACTACTAATCAAGCTGAACGAATCAGTAAGTGCACTTATCGGTCTATACGGAGGTGACAAAGCGAATGAAACTAATTAACATTGGTGAGAAAGGATACCTAGTAGACGTAAATGAGTTCAACAAAATCACAACAATTGAAGAGTGTGATAAACTACTAGAGCGTGAATTAGAAGTGCGAACACGAGACAATATCGTGGTGGACGAAGAGTGTTATAAAGAACTTGTAGCCAAAAAGCGCGCGTCACTTACGAAGAAAGTTGAAGATAAACAACAAATAATTAACAAGCTCAAAGTCGAACTAGCAACAGCTCGTAGAGCTATGTTGGAAGTTGAAGAAATTAGAGCGAAAGTAACTGAGTTAGAAGGTGTGATTAATCACTTAAACGCAAAACACGGAGAAGAGTTACAACAAATAGAAGAAACTCACACTATTCACGTGAGTGAGTTACAAGAGCACTATGAGTCAGCACTTGAGCTTAAGGATAAGGAACTTGCTGAGTATAAATCAGGTGAGAATGAACTCATCGCTTCACTCAAGGCTGAAGTGGAGCGTCTTAGAAAAGTGGAGTCAGCGTTTGAAGTACAAATTCAAAATATCACAAAAGCTCACGAAGAACGAGCAATTAATTTCGATAAAGTGAAATCTGGATACAAAGACAAGATTCACGGACTAAACGAGCAACTTAAAATTGTGGTGGAGCGCAAAGATAAATTGGAAGAACAAGTTAGAGACCAACTAGCTCATATCAAAGACCAAGACGAGCGAATTAGGTCGATGTCTTCACAAATACAACAATACAAGGTCGCTAAAGAGAAGTCAGACTTTGTTATCCAAAAATCAGCAGAGTACTACGATGACTACACAGAGTTTCTGGAAACTATCGGTAAAGAATTCATACAAGAGTTCGAGACAGAGTCCGCTGAAGACAAATAGAAGGAAAGCAGGTTAGATGGTGATACAAACACAAGCAAACACAACACCTAGCGAATTAACATTTGAACAAAACCAATTATTAGTAGCTGGGTCGAAAATCTCATACAACGATATATACCAAAAACAAGTAGGCATTCCGGTCGTTAAAGGTAAGTACTACAAAGCACATGACGTAGAGAAAGTCTTTGTTGACTTTAACCAAATACTTAAAGGTGTATCAGAACACGGGCATGCACAACATAGAATACTTACAGACGTAAGGCAAGAACTTGGTGAAACACAAGAGAAACTTGCGAAAACGGAAGCTGATTACGAAGCTCTTAAACAAAAGTTCGATAAACTAGTGCGAGAGTTCGGAACCAAGTATATGTTACTACAACAAGAGAACGAACAACTTAAACAAGATTACTCTCAAAGCGAGCAAGCACGCATGGAACTAATTTCGCAAATAAATTAGGACGAACACTTGCATTTGTGCGATGAGTGTGATATAATTAAACTAATGAGGGATGAACCCTACAAATTTAAGAAAGAGGATTAGGACAAATATGCAACTTAGAAAATCAACATCGAAGGCCCTTGCAGGATTAATGAGCATTAGTACAGTGAGTACTTTAGCTGTTCAATACGTTAGTCAAACAGCATTAGCTGAGACAACTAACCAAACTGCAGAAGGATACGACTTAACGAAACAAGCTACAACAGCACCGTTTCCAGTAATGTTCGATAGACCATCAGGAGTTAACGCTGCTGCGTTATCTGGAGCTATTCGCTCACTTGGTTCAGACGCTGAATTATACAAATCAGCAGTTAAAGCTGTTCCAGAATTAGCTGATGGTGCTAAAATGAACCGATTATTAACAGATGCGTTAAGCTCAGACGCTAACACAAGTGCGACAGCTAGAGCTACAATCGTTAAATTAATCAACTGGTATAACACATTAGGTGGAACTAAAATTACAACACAAGCTGGAGCTGAATATACGGTAGAGAATTTAGAGCAACCGATTAATACAATCGCTGTAGGATTTGCAAAAGACAAATCACCAGAAGCTTCTAAATTAGTACAAGAGAAATTTGGTTCAGTTAAAACAACTGGTGACGTAATGAAAGCTTTAGATAGCTACGTACCAGGTGTATCTGACGGATTCAAAAAAGCATTTGAAGACTATAAAGCAAAAGTTAATGCTCCAAATGCCGATATCGCAAAATTAAGTGAGTACAACGAACTTAAACCTGTATTAGATGCTTACGAAGGAATGTACGCTAAAGGTGCTGCGGAAATCCGTAAAACAATCCTTAACCAAACTAACTCAACAGAAGCTGCGGTAGCATTCTTCGAATCAGCAGTAATTACTGGACGTGTTGACAATAGTGATGGTGGTAATACTAACCAAAATACACCTGAACAAAAAGACGTTAAAACACGTTGGGTAGACGAAAGTGGTAAAGACTTAACTGACCCAGAAACTGGTAAAGAGTACAAAGGTAAGAAAGACTTCAACGGGTACACTTACACTCACGAGAAAACAGAAAACGGAGTACGTACTCACTACTACAGTAAGAAAAAAGAACCTAAAGCTATCACTTCATGGGTAGACGAACAAGGTAACAAGCTGCAAGAAGATAAAAACGGGGAATTCCCAGATAACGACGGTAAATCAGACATTAAAGGTTACACTTTAATCGAAACAAAAACTGAGAAAGACAGTGATGGAAACGTTAAAGTAGTAAACAAATACAAAAAAGACGTAATCAAACCTGATACTTACTGGTTCGATGAAGAAGGTAATACTCTTAAAGAGAAAGCTGTAGGGCAAACATTACCTGATACTGATGGTAAATCAGACATTGAAGGTTACAAAGTAATTAAAGTTTACACAGTAACTGAAGCTGACTTAGCTGACAAAGGTAAATTTGCAGGTTCGGCATTCAAAGTTGGAGACACAATTAACATCTATAAAAAAGATGCTCCACAAGTAGAGCCTGAAAAACCAAAAACTAAAGTAGTAACTAAATGGGTTGAAGACGGAACTAACAAACAACTGAAAGAAACTCAAGACGGTACACACCCTGATAACGACGGTAAATCAGACGTTCCAGGATACAAATTAGTACGTACAGTTACTGATGAGAAAGGTAACACAACTAACGTGTACAAAAAAATCCCTTCAACTGAATGGGTAGAAAAAGACACTAACAAAGTGCTTAAAGAGAAAACTGAAGGTTCATTCCCAGATAACGATGGTAAATCAGATATCGATGGATATAGATTAGTTACAACTACAACTGATAAAGACGGAAACGTTAAGAACGTTTACGAGAAAATCAAAGAACCTACAACACGTTGGATTGAAAGAGGTACTAACAAAGAACTTAAAGAAACTACTAAAGGTACATTCCCAGATAATGACGGTGAGTCAGATATCAAAGGTTACAACATTGTAGCTGTGGAAAAAGACCAAGACGGTAACGTAACAAACATCTACGAAAAAGCACAAGAACCTAAGAAAGTTACAACTGTATGGGTTGAACACGAAACTGGTAAAGTGCTTAAAAACAAAGTAGAAGGTTCATTCCCAGACGAAGACGGTAAGTCAGATATCGATGGATACCAATTAGTACGAGTTGATAAAGACAAAGACGGTAACGTGACAAACGTTTACGCTGAAGAGTCTAAATTAATCACTCACTGGGTAGATGAAAATGGAGTACGTTTAAGTGACGACGAAGTTGGTAAAGAATTCGGTAAACAAAAAGAGTTCAAAGACTACAAACTTAAAGACACTCGTAAATCTAAAGACGGTAAACAAATGTACTATGTGTACGCTCCAGACAAAAAAGCAACACCTGCTAAAGAGACACCTAAAGCATCAACACCATCTAAGAAACTTCCTGATACAGGAGACACTGCTGGTGTAGGAGCTCTAGCTGGACTTGCAGCAATTATCGCTGGACTGTTCGCAATGGGACGTCGTAAAAAATCTGAATAATAGACTGATAGTCTAAGGAAGCGCTAGGCGACTAGTGCTTCTTTCTTTTGTCAGGACAAATCTAATGCTGAATTTCTGGTGAAGTCTTGACAAACGTTTAACCCTATGATATAATAAAGTTAATCAGAATTATATCTACAATAGTAGAAGATTATATAAGAAAGTGAGATTACAATACATGGCAATTATCAAGAAATCTATGGTCGTTGGTGGAACAACAATGGGGATGGGTCTTACATCTTTATTTGGTATCCAACAAGCTAGTGCGGATACAGAGACAACAGGACATCTCGATGTATCAGTAGACCATTCAAATTTAGATGAAGCAGTATCACACGCACAAAGTGCTGGGATTAAAGTAGTTCGTACAGAGACTGAAGTGTTGACGGGAGATGCGAACAAAACTGCTGAAAACATCGCTAAAGCAAAAGAATATTACAAATCACAAGCTGAGAAAATTGAAGCTGAAGCTCAAAAAGCTCAAGCTGGAAACGCTGAAGCTGAACAAAAAGCTAAACAAAACAAACAAGATGTGGAAAACGCTAACGGAGTGATGAGCGCGTTACGTAGTAACCTAGCAGTATATGGTCAAACAGCAACTGCCACTTCGAAAGAATATAGTAAAGCTGAGTACGACAAATCAGTATCAAGCATTAAAGCATCACTAGAAGTTGGACGTAAATACCGTTCAGTGAAAAACGAAATTGCTGATTTCAATACACACCAAAACGCTTACACAAGTTTCCAATCACAAGCTGATGCTGGTAATATTAAATTACAACGTGAAACAGTAAGAGTGTCAAATGTAGGGGATACAACAAGTTATATGGAGAAAATTGACAAAGCATATAACGACCTACAAACGTATATTCGTGGATTAAATTCAGCGTCAGGAACAATTGAAGAGTCTCAAAAACCAACTTTCACACTATACGATATCGTAGTGGATGATGCGTTAGTTACTGAAGTTGGTAAACCAGTTGAGATTCCAACATGGACACCAGCTCCGGTTGAACCTGTTGAAAAACCAACTTTAGAGTACAAATACTTCGACATCAGAAGTACTCCTGTATCGAAAAACGGAGTGGTTAACGCCGATACTGAAGTAGTAACTACTAAAGAGACTAAAGAAGACGGAACTAAAGTGTATCAAGCACTTAAGAACCAAACTGTAGGTGTAGTTGGTGAAAACGAACCTCTACCAGATGGTAGATTTGACAAAATCCACAACATCATCACAGAGTTCACACTTCCAGAAGGTGTTGAACTAGACGAAACTCTTAGTAAATCTACAGATGAGTGGAAATTCTCATACGATAAAGAACGTAGAGTAGCTAGATACGAAGCAACAAACAGATATTTACTGCAAGTTAACAACAAACAAAATGTTCGTAACGGAGTAATCTCTGGAACTGTAGCTGGAGAATGGCACTACACAACACCAGGAATCTTCCTTAAAGCAACGGAAGACGACAAACAATACGTTGTTAAATCAACAACAATGATTAACGATGAATACGCAACAAATGCGAAAGATATCGTGATTCAAACAAATGCTGCAACACCAGAAAAACACAATAAGGACACTAAAGGGGTAGTTATTGATGGTAAGACTGTGTGGTTTGGAACTACAAATAACTATCACATCTCTTGGGACTTTGACCAATACAAAGGTGTGAACGTTGATAAGAAAATGCAAGAAAAAGGACTATTCATCGCTGACTATGCACCATTTGACGTGTTAGAGATGGCTGGAAACCCAACTATCAAACATAATGGCGAAGTTATCGCAACAGGTGAAGATGATGGTTCATTTGTAGATGCGACAGGTAAGAAAATTGAAGGATTAACATGGGCTAAAGTAGACTCAATTGAAGGTATTGAGGAGAAAGGTTCAGCAATCAAAGTTGGAATTACTGGATTTGACCACCCATGGTACAAAGAATACGTGGAAAAAGGTGTTAACCTAGAAGTGTTACTACCAATGAAAGCTAAAGTAATTGACAACACACCTGAAGAACAAGGTGGAACTTACGGTGGGCAAGAGTATAAAAACGTAGCTTACCAAAGCGACTTCGGAAATGTTTACAAAACAAATGAAGTAGTCAACCGCACACCTATTACAGACCCTCGTAAAGATGCAGTTGTAGCTGTAAGTGACTTAACATCAATGGACCTTAAGAATAACCCAACAGCAACAATCGAGAAAGGTACTTACTTCCAATACAGAGCTAAAAGTTCAGTGTTAGACGGTAAAGAAATTCACGACTTCACAATGGATTCTTACACAGTTAAGGACACATTCCATGAAGCTGACCAATACGATGGTGTGTACTACACAGAAACTAACTTAGACATTCACTTCAAAGAAGGTTCAGCATTATACAACCGCTATAAAGCGAACAAAGGTATTATGCCGGCTAACTCAGACATTACTAAGTTCACAACACAAAAAATTGCACGTAATGTATCGGTAGATGAGAACTCAGCTCCAGGATTAGTGGACGCTGCAGACACGCGTGTTACAAAAGTTGAATTAGATTTCGATGCTGATTTCCTAGCACAAATCGACTTCACTAAGACTAAATTCTCAGTGGATACATTCTTCCAAGTTAAACGTGTTAAAGACGTGCAAGGTGTGACAAACATTGTTGAAGAAGTTATCAACGGAACTTCATTTGGTTCAAATGAGACTAAGACAAACACTGGAAAAACACAACTTGAAAAAGAAGTGACTAAAGTGGAAGAAAACGTCAACAACAAGAATAAAGAAGTGCTAGAAAACCTAGCGAACGTACGTAAAGAGTTAGAAGCTAACAGAACATCACTAGCTGACGAAGTGGCTAAGAACTCACTATCAATCAAGAACCTAACAACACGTGTGGATAAAGTTGAAGGTGTGGTAGAAAAACACGACCAAATCGTAAACCTACACTCAGATGCTCTTAGCGTAATCAGTAAAATCCAAGATACACAAGAAAAACGTATCAACGAAGTAGCTGAGAAAGTTAAAGAAGAGTTATCAACTATCACAATCTATGTAGATGAAGTTGTGACTGATACATTAGCATTCAACTATGCAGTAAACCACGGTGTGGCACCGGCATCTATTAAGTCGATTACACTTGATGATAAAGGTCACTTCGTAGTTAAATATAATGCAAACATTAAAGCAGTTAATGGTTCGAAAGAAGCGACTGTGAACGAAGAGAACATTGAGAAAATCAAGAAATCTCAACCTGAACGCTTCAGCAAATATGAGTTCTACACGCTTAAATCAGAAAGTGATGTACGTAAAGCGTTAGCTGATTATGGATACGCTGGTGAGAGAATTAAAGACATCAAAGCTGAAGGTGATAAATTCACAGCAATCGTAGACTTAGGGCAAGCTGGTGAAACAGTAGTTGTACCCAAAGCTGAAGTAGAACCAGGAAAAGCTGGTGAGCAAGTAGATACTCCGAAAGCGGAAGTTGAACCAGGAAAAGCTGGTGAACAAGTAGATACTCCAAAAACAGTAGTATCAGAGGAGCCAAGAGCGGAATTCACACCAGGAAAAACTGGAGAGAAAATTGAATTACCAGGTTCAGAAACTAAAGGCGAAGAGAAAGTAGACGGACGCAAAGGTTCTAAATTAGAGTTACCGGGAGCGGAACTCAAGTTAGCACCAAGCGTAGCTGATATAATCAAGTCTCTACTGTAATAAAATAGAGGGGAAAAGGTGAGAAACACTTCACCTTTTTCTTTTTTTGTGGTATAATAGAGATAGAATATGACGAAAGGACGCGAAAGCGTATAGGTAAGGAAAGTGCCAACTTACAGATACACAAAACAATACGGTAAGTTCAATGATGTGAAGCCTGAAGAAGGCACGTCAATGCTTATCAGACAAATAATTAATTCAATGATTAAGATGTCAGAAGACCTTAATCTAACACCGTTAGAGGTTGTGAGTCTAATAGATTCACAAATTCAGGGAACGTATGAGCGCGAAGATGCGTTAGTTAAGATATATGTCAATCTGAATGAGGAACAAAAAAGATTCGCGCAAGGTGTTGGAAGTGGTAGATTCATGGTCGCAACTATTATGGATATGGTTCTAAGAAGTGAGTCTACACTACTTGGGTTTATCGGTCAAATTGGGCTGATACGTAGACAACTATTCGGTGAAGACAACTTCGACACTCAAGTCAAACCAAAGGTTATTGAGACTGAGGTTGAACCAAAAGTAGAAACTAAGGTTAAACCAGAAGCGAAACCAAAGATGACTAAACCTAAACCGAAAGTGGAGGTTAAGCCTGTTGTTGAAGCTAAGACGGTTGAGACGAAAGTCGAAACAAAGGTTGAACCTGAGAATGTTGAAACAAAACCTGAGGTTAAATCAACTAGACGAAGTAAGGTTGCAGAAAACTTAAGAGAGGGAATCGGTGAAGTAGTGGTGACAAACACACTTATCGATGATTTTATGTAAAATGAGGGATACAAGAGATTACAATCAAATAATAGACGATAACATCGCTACGTATTATGCGAACGTTCATGAATACCCAGCATTACAACGCGCAGCAATACCTCTAGGTCGCCCGTCAGCACCGATACTTGGTAGGGACATGAGTGAACTTAGAGAAGCTCTTAGAAACCCAGAGAAAGCTAACGTTGCATTACTAGGGGAAGCTGGTACAGGTAAGACCGCAATCATGCAGGGTCTGGCGTATCACCCGGACTCGACACAATACTTGGTATTATCAGTCAATACGGAGCGACTCATCGTTGATAATAATAGCGATAAAGACATTGAGATGGCGAATGGCTTACAGGACTTAGTAGATGAAGCTAGTCAGTACACTCGCAGGTTCGATATTATCCTCATACTCTTTATAGATGAGTTTCACAGGATAGCGATGGTGTCAAAAGCGTCAGTTGAGGCTCTAAAACCAATACTTGAGAAATCGGCGTACAACGGATTTAGGGTTGTTGGGGCTACAACATTTGAAGAGTATGAAGAATGGATTGCGCCGAACAGAGCCCTAGACCAAAGGTTACTGAGATTTACAATCCCGGAGTTAACACGCGAAGCTGTTATGCAGATACTAGAGTCAAGAGCGAGATTGTATAGTGTACACGACCTAGCGGAGGAAAATATCTATAATGATATATACGATACGTCTAAACAGTTACTGATATCTAACGCACAACCTAGGGCGTCGATAGATATTCTTAACAACATGATAGGTAACATCGTTAAGAACGAATATATGGAAGATGGACAACTGATACGTGAGTATAGTACGTGCGAAGACCTTAATATTCCAGGGAATAAAGTATTGTCACGTCCAATACTTAATAAGGTAATTAGACGAACGTATGGTGTAGATATAGATAACAGAGTATCGGCAAAAGAGCTCGAAGAAGCACTACGTACACGAATCTTTGACCAAGATTTTGCGATATCTACAGTTATGAATAGGTTCAAGATGATGATGGCTGGGTTTAATGACCCGACACGTCCGAAAGTTTCTATTCTAATGACTGGTCCAACAGGGACAGGTAAAACGGAGCTAGTTAAGGTTGTTGCCGAAACACTTAAAGTTCCACTCAAACGTTTCGATATGTCTAGATATCCACGTGCAGAAGACTCGGTGAGATTTGCGGACGAATTAGCTCACGCTGGTTGGTCAGCACCAAACGGTGTTATCCTAATAGACGAGATTGAGAAAAGTTCAAGACAAGCGATTAACACGTTACTACAAGTACTTGACGATGCGAGATTGACGTCAGCAACTAACTCGAATAACGTAATATCGTTTGCGGGGACAATAATTTTCATCACAACAAACGTTGGTTCGGATATCTATCAACACTTACAAAAACACGCACGAAAAGATGCGGATGGTAAGATTGATGGCCAAACAGTGGACGTGAGCTTAATCTATAACGCGCTTAGAGAAGATGATAGATTTGAACAAGCTGTTCTTGGTCGTATTGACGTTATAGTTCCATTTATGGGGTTATCGCCACATACACTTAAACGTATCGCAAAACGCGAGCTTGATACAAATATAGCTATAATGGAAACACAACACAGACGAGTGTTAACATCACCCGACATACTACCGTATGTGGTTGAAGACCATACAAGTAATGATGTAGAGAGTGGGGGAGCTAGGGACGTTAAGCGTAACATGAAGAATATCATTATTCAGCATGTTGCAAACTACTTAGCCGAAGAACCTGATGAAGTGCCACTAATAGTTTATATCGGAGGGAAACCACGATTCGCAACCGAAGGGGTGTTAGACCCTTGGAGCGGAAAAGTAGAACATAAAGAATGTCACCCAATAGAAAAAGTCGAGTCTTGGCTTAGTCAAGTCGCTCAACAAACAGGTATTACTGTTAGAAATCACGGAATATTCGTTCCGAATGATTGGACAGGTAACAAGTTTGCGAGTCAAGTTGCTGATGCTCTTAAAGCTGGTAGTCGAGACCTGAAAACATTCGTAGTCGGAGAGGCTATATGGGTAGACGATATTAAGAGAGGAGAAATTGTTAGTGAGCAGATTGCGCAAGCTAGGAAGTATGGCCAAGGATAAGGCTGAACAGGCAGCGAAGAATAAAGCATCTAGAGCTGTTAAGAACACTAAAGCGTACAAAGCGATGGATAAAGCTCAACAGTCACTTGCGAAAGCGAAAAAGATGGCCAAAATGGCTGGACGAGCAATTCGATTTGTGATGTTCATAGTGTCAAACCCTATAGGATGGGTTTGTGGAATACTACTTGGAGTAATTCTATACAATAGTGCAGACGCGCTGAAAGGTATGGGAAATATGGGAGGAGACCTGACTCGTGATACATATCACGGAAACAGGAATAGAATCGGTAACCAGAGTAAAAACGACACCTTAAGTGCCGAAGGGAATATAGTCTTAATTGACTGTAAGCACGGAGATGAAGGTGAGAAATCAACATCAGATTCTGTAGCGTCTGGTAATGCTTCTGAGTCAGACTGGACTAAAGAGGGAACCAGAGCTCATACAAATGCGAAGAAAACATTTGAGTCGTGGACATCTAAAGGTCTATCAGGTACTGCGGCAGCAGGTATAGTTGGATGGGTTGAGTCAGAAGGTGGATTCTACATGGTAGGGCGTGCTGAAGGGCGCCACTCAAACGTATTGGAAGAGTCGTCACTGAAATTCGGTGCTGTACCATTAGTATCAGGACAAGGATACAGTGTAGGTGGTGGAGGTATCTATCAGTTTACACCGTACACAAAATATGCACCATTGTCAGACCCTGCATGGGAAGATATAGACAAAATGACGGCATTTGTAGTTAAATCGCTTCCGTCTGATTGGAACCCTGGACATGACTTATCTGGGAAAAACCAATCGTTAGAACAGTTTGCTAAGCAAACAGATATTGCTGATGCAACATTAGCGTGGAACGCTTACGAAAAAGGTGACCCTAGATATATTCCAAAAGATAAGAAAATCAAGGACGGGCAAAAAGCCAACGAGGTATTCAACAAAGATAATATTAAGTTCGATGAAGCGAAGTTTAACGAAAACTTCGGGAAATCAAGTGGTGGAGGTAGTTCATCAAGTTCACCAGAACCTGAAGATTCGAAAACGCGTTGTAAAAACACTAAATCAAAAGGTGGCGGAAAAGGTTGGTACAAACACAAAGATGGTAAGGCTGACCCATCAGTTGGTGCGTGGACAAAAGAAAGTTTACCTGATGGACTTAAACCTTATGCGTTAGACCCTGAGTCACTTGGAATGAAATTCTCATCTAAAGATGGTTGGGAATGTCTAGCATATGTTGGTAACCAATGTACAGACTTGACTGCATCGCTTGCGTATAAACTGTGGGCAAAAGATGGGAAACACCCTAAACAGGCTCGTGGTAACGGAGTAAATGTGGCGGACAACTGGGCTGCGACATTCGGTGGTGATGTGTCTAATGAACCAAAAGCGGGTTCAATCTTCTCAAATGCTGAAGGTAGTGAATATGGACACACTGGTATTGTATCTCACGTATTTGAAGACGGGTCGATACTAATTATCGAACAAAACTACGCTGGAAAATCTGGTGCTGCGGTAGGACAAACATTCACATGGAACTATCGTATGGTTAGTGCGAGTGACGCTAAGAAATGGAAATATTATGACCCTGAAACGCAAGGGTACTCAATAGTTGAAGATGCAAAAGCAGTAGGTTAGAAAGGATAATATGTACAAGAAGAATGAACAAGAAACAATAATCCATTACGACGTACAAACAGGTAAGACAACATTCTACAGTAATTATGCTCCAGATGTGAGACGATACTTGCAATCAGACGGAGTTGAGATAACACGTAAGATTGAACATGATGGTGTGGTAGTTGCTGTAGAAGGGGAGTTGACAAATGGATTTACCTTCAGTAGACGCCCGCGAAAACGCATAGAGCTTAGTGAAGAATACAAACAAGTTCTTCGTGAACGAATGATGAAATTGCACAAAAGAGGTGGCGGGGAATAACCCCGCTACTTTTTCGTAAAAAAATCCAACTAGGACTAGACTTTCGCACTCGGTTGTGGTATAATTATAATATATAACGAAAGAATAAAATGAAATGAGGAAGATTGATGGTTAAAGTGAACCTAAACAAGGCTCGCTCGAAAGCGAAGCCAAAACGAAAACAAGCACCTCGAAAACAAGCGCCAAAGAAACGACGCTATGAAGAAGAGGAAGAAGACGACATCTATGAAGATGACGATTTTTATGATGAAGATTTCGACGATGAAGACGATTATGACTACGACGAAGATGATTATGACTACGACGAAGATGATTATGACTACGATGACGATGAAGATGAGGATGAAGACGAAGATGAGCCTCGCTCAAAATCACGTGGTGAATCTAGTTTTAAAAAACGTGCCATACAAATCGGCGCTGGTCTCCTAGCTATCATAGTACTTGCGGTGGGTGTTCGTGCTTGCTCAAAAGACGATAAGAAGGAAGAACAAAAACAAGAGGAACCGAAGCAGGAGCAAGTCGAAAAAAAGTCGGAGGAGACGAAGGAACAAGCTCCGTCGAAAGAACAGGAAATCTCAGTGTCAAAAGGATTGGGTCGTGAAGAAGAAGCGGCTAAGAACACACTAGAAAAACCTGACGTTTACGGGACAAATGCTGATAAAGAAGCTGTTACAAAACGTATCAAAGCGTCGGTAGAAAAACTTAAAGAAGAAAAAGACAAATTCAAAAACAACCAAGACGGTGGACTATCACTAACAGGTTATTCGATGCTATCTAACTTTAGAACAGCATTAGACGGTGGTTATGAGGTCGATTACGACTCGATTGCTGTCTACAAAGCTTCAGCGGATAACGTTATCCAGTTTACATTCAAAATGAAGAATAAAGACGACAAGATACTTGCATTTGCTGGTAACTATGTTCCAGCAACAGACCAAGCAGAACTTGCTGTGATGAAAGGGGAACTAATTCCGCTTGATTCATCAAAAGCTTCATCACCAACTGGTGGAAAGCAGGTAGATAACGAAAAAGCCAAAGAAAACAGTGATAAACCACTCAACCCAGAAAAAATTAAGGATGCTTAAGAATAACATATGAAAACGAATTACGACTACGAACGTCACAAACGACTGAGTGAGTCTTTAGGTATAGAAGTAGAATATAAACCAAGACCAACCATAGGATATGTGGAAACATGGTTTCCCTATATAGTCTATACGACAATAATCTTGGTGTTGGTATTCGTATTCAACATCTTTATGACAATTATGAGAGTTGATGGGCCTTCAATGGACCCAACTCTTCATAGTGGTCAGATAGCACTTCTTGCTAAATCGGATAATATTGAGCGATTCGATATTGTCGTACTAAAAGAGCGAGAAGTAGATGGCGGGGAAACAAAGAATATCATCAAACGAGTGATAGGAAAACCTGGAGATACAGTTACAGTCAAGAAAGGACGTTTATTCATAAACGGCGAGGAATATGAAGAGCCATATCTAAACGGGGACAACATAAAACGATTCAAGAACGAAAGTTGGGAAATTAAAGTTCCAGAGGAACACTACTTCGTACTTGGAGACAATAGGGATGTATCAAAGGACTCACGTGCAGTTGGGTCGTTTACGAAATCGGCAGTGGTCGGTAAAAAGATAATGTAGGAAAGGTAGGACGCGATGAAACTAGATTTCAACAAGATTAAAGAAGAAAAGAAACCAACGGTTGACTCACCAGATATACCGGAAACACCTGAGGAAGTACCACAATTACCAGACGTGGACGCGGTTGAGAGTGACAAACCAGGGTTAGAGGCAAGAGGTACTTTTGAGGAAGACGGGTCGACCGAAACTATATATGATATGGTTGAAGACTCAGATGAGGATATGGACGAGGAATCTGGATTTAAGAGTAAACTTAAAGGACTATTCGGAAGTAAGGAAGAAGACCCTGCGGAGATGACATTTGCGGATAAACACACGAAAGCCAGAAAAAAACGTATCAAGAACGTAGTGATTTATTCAGTAATCGCAGCGATGATATTCGGTGCCGGTGCTACAATGTTAGCGCAATCTGGAGTTCTTGAGAAAAAAGAACAACCAGCACAGAAAGTGGAGTCACCTAAACAAGATGACCAAGCGCAGATGGACGAAGATAAAGCGAAACAAGAAGCTGAAGACAAAGCCAAGAAAGAAGCTGAAGACAAAGCTAAACAAGAAGAGCAAACAAAAGCTGATGAGAAAGCTAAACGTGAAGCTGAAGACAAAGCTGACGCCGATAAGAAATCTAACGAACAAATTAAACAAGAAGTAGATAAGAAAGTTCAAGAAGGATTAGAACGAGCAACTAAGAGTGTTGTGGAAGAATACAATAAGAAACTTGAGGATGCTAACAAGAAAGTTGAATCAATCAATAAGGATTACAACTCACTTAAATCAGAGCGTGACCAACTTAGAGCTCAATTAGAATCAGCTAGACAAAATGCGCAAAATAGTAAACCGTCAGAACGTATCGAAATTCCAGGTGAATAATCATGGTAGCTATAGACCAAATTAAATTAGTAGACCCATCGGTACCCGCTGCACTATTTCGACTACTACAACGTGATGAAGCATTAGCGTATTTGCGCGAAGGTGACGGTATATACGGATTCGAAGTACACCATGACTCACCGGATATTAGCGGATTTGCATTAATCGGGATGTCGAAACATACAATTATTGCATACAAAAGCGATATTGGGGAGCCTCCAAGATTGGTATTGTTCCCTGATGTCGAAAAACTATTCGATGACTCTTTTGGACTACTTGAATTGGAATGTACGAAGAAGTTCTTCACGGATGATTCTTTCAAGGGTCGTAAAATTGAGTCGGGTGCGATGAAGCATTTGGTTCGAGACTTATTACCCCCGATGAAAACAGTACCTGATTTGTCCGAGGAGTTGTCGTTCCAAATTACTAGGATAATGTCTGCGGAATATAATGATGCTGACGCTCAGGACGTTAAAGCATATAGACCAGAATTTAAAGATGGTTCGAAAGCTAAACCGGTTGAGGTTGCACCGAAACCAGTAATTAAAAAGGTTGAAGAACCAAAGGTAGAAGTAAGGAAACATCCAAAAGATTCACTTGTGGATAATGAGAGTAAATTCAAAAACGTCGAAGAAGTAATTGACTTCTGTGTGGTTAATCATGCGATGGATAGAGTGGTGTTAGACAAGCTACATCAGGCGATGGTAGATAACTTCACACAGAGACATAAAGATATTCCGATTGATTCGATTCCAAAGGAATTCGTATCAGGATTCATTAAACTGGTGCTTAAGGCGGTTAATCAAGACAAGTTGAGGTGGGAATAAGGTGATTGCGAGTAGAGATAGAAATATCGTAATCAAATCACAATTCAATATCGGTGGTTCGAGAGGTAAGTCCGTTAAAGGATTTATCTCTGACTACGTATCTAGGGACTCAGCATGTGATGCGTCAACAAGTTATGTACCAGACAGGATGAAAGTTCCAGTACAAGGTGACGGAGTAGGTTTCACACTTAATGCGACTGCGATTGACAGAGACGAAGTACTAAGATTAGCCGACCATGTTGAAGATTTATTTCTTGAAGGAAATAGAGCAATACAACAAATGGTGGTGTCCTTTGACCATGAATACCTGGTCTCACAAGGAGTTGTTGACCCTGATGTTGTGATACGTAAAAAAAGCGACTACCAGTACAACTACGATGATGTAAGACTTAGACATGCGATTAGGGAAGGTGTACAGAGTTTAGTTGACCTAGAAGGATATAGGGATGCTCAAATGGTTGGTGCAATACAACATGACACAACGCATTTACATGCACATTTAGTTGTATATGAAGATTATCCAAAACTTGCGCGTACACGAGGACGAGAAGAGAAAGGTGTCATTAAGGAGAGTTCATTTCACCAAATGGCATACGACATAGACAGGTCTCTTACGAATACGAAATCTGTTAGTGTGAGTGAGAAGAAACTATTTCCTAATAGGAAGAAAAAAGAAGAGCCGAAAGTTGAGGTTCGAATTCCTGAAAACCAATTTGATGTCTGGATGGCATATGCAAACATTATGTATGAGCGAATGCTTGAACGTGAAGCTCTAATTAACAGCTTGCAGGCATCTGTGGATATTGATGAAGTGGATATTGATGACGTACTAAATAACGAAGATGAGAACAAGGTTTAGACCTTGTTTTCTTGCTTTTTAGGATTATGTGTGATATAATAGACGTAAGGAAGTAAACGATTAGAAAGGCGAAGATATGTGAAAAAGAGAACAATCAGCGTCGTGGTCGGAGCACTTCTAACTACCTCTGTAGTGGCAAATATTACAACAATACTTGGAGATAAGGTTAAGAGTGTCGAAGACGATGAGCAGAAAGAAAAACAAGACTCGGAACAATTTGCTGAGTCAATGCGTCGAGCATTTCTCGGTGAAATTGGTTCCCGGATGATAGATGAGTATCATAATCCAGTAGAAGCTGATAGAGAGATTTCAGAGGGAACCGAGAGTGAGGAACACCTGGAATCGTTGTCTAGCGAAATGGGTATTGATTTACCTACGGGGGAACGAACTATATTGGATGATATGGTAGAAGAACAACCTCAGGAGTCACATGAAGAGACTGCTGATGAGCAATTGCAAGAGTCACCGAAGGAGACTATGAGCGAATCACCTGAGGAACAACCAAAAGAGAATGTACCGAGTGAGGCCCGAGAAGTAGTGTCTGGTGAATTACCTGAAGAAATACCTCAAGAGCTTCCAAGTGAGTTACCGAAAGAATCACCTAGCGACTTACCAGAGGAACTTCCACAGGAATTACCAGAGGAACTTCCACAAGAATTACCTAATGATTTACCTAGTGAATCACCTAGTGAATTACCTAGTGAATTACCAGAGGAATTACCTAGTGAAACAGCACAAGAACTATCAGAGGAGTCACAAAAGGAACTTCCACAAGAACCCCCTAGTGAGTTACCAAAAGAGTTACCTAGCGAATTACCGGAGGAACTTTCAAAGGAACTTCCACAAGAAACACCTGAGGAACTACCACAAGAGCTACCTCAGGAACTTCCAAGTGAATTACCGCAAGAACTACCAGAGGAACGTCCACAAGAGCTACCGGAAGAACTCCCACAAGAGTTACCGGAAGAATTACCAGAGGAGTTTCCACATGAGCTACCTAGTGAAGTACCAGAGGAACTTCCACATGAGCTACCTAGTGAAGTACCTCAAGAGCCACCTAGTGAACTACCACAAGAAGCACCACAAGAGTCACCAAAAGAGACAAAAACGGTTGAGGAAAAAGGGTTGAATAACCCATTCGACAAATCAGAGCTACCAGTGGTCGACCTAAAAGTCGGGGATAAGATATTCGACAGAACAATTACGAAAGTCCCAAATCTCAACATAACGTACAGGAAGATACTCAGTATGTCAGAAGACGAGCGCTTCAAGCGAGCGCAAGATGGTATGGAAGAATCTTATGGTGCGTCAGATGGACAAGTGTGGCTAGGAGCTAGTGATGATGTGGTTAAGAGCTTTAATCACGGGGAGATGTTAGACATTGCACTTGTGAATAAGTACTTTGTCAACTATGTTAATGCTGACAGAAAAGCTCATAAGATTAAACCACTAGTGTATGAGGCAAAATTCCAAAGCTCAGCGGACGAAAGGGCGCAAGAGATGGCGGACTATGGTCACATACGGTATGAAGGTAGAGCTCATACGAGACCTGACGGGACTAAATGGGTTACGGTACTCAAAGACAAAGTTAAGAATTATCCATATGGGTTAGGTGAGAACTTACAGGCATATTCGGTATTATCGAACCCGTACCAAATCACAAGCGAACAATATGTGGCAAAAACACTATTTGAAAGATGGAAGAATTCTCCAAGTCACTATGAGAACATGATGGATTCGAGACTTACTCGAACAGCAGTGTCGGTCAAGATGACTACGCGTGCGGGCGCAAGGAGTGAGAATGAGACAAATTGGATAATAGGTGAGCAAATACTTGCTGATGGCGAATTAAACGATTAGAAAGGACGTAGCAAAGCTACGATGTGACATAATATGGAACACGAAAAACAAGAATACTTCAGAATAGACAATAAAGGATTAACATCAATCGAATGCGAATGGATGGAACTTGGCGGGGTTGACAAAGTGTACGTAGAGGCTTCAGACGTATGGAAACGTGAAGACCAGACGCGCACACGTATAGACGCATATGCTTTTGTTTTACAAGGCGGGGATGATATTAGTGACCATACAGGTCTACCAATTCCTATGTATATTAAAACAACGCCTGACCATATGCATGTGTTTTATGCGGAAGATATGGAAGAGGCGGCAAAAATGGCTTATGAGGAAAACGGTAAGGAATACACACCTATCGTGTGTGAACCTGTGGGTGAGCTTGGAGATGAAATCTATAACCCATTTGCGGATGATGAGGTGGTGCTATAATGACGCAAGACCCGATGACGGCATCCCATATCGAGTATCTGGAAGACGTGAGAGCGTTTGCGAAACACTACTTATCGCTAAACTTAGAGGAACGCAGTGTTGTCAAAGCTGAAGTGGACGAGGGTGAATATTCCTCTACACTTGAGGGTGATACGCTCACGAAGATAATGAATGACGTTGACGAGTATAGCATCTATAGTAACCAACGACGATACTTACTTCGTGAGTTAGATAGAACTACTGAGAATAAGTACACTGACCAGGACGTCTCTGGTATGAGACACGATTATGAGATTGCTGTACGTGAGATGAATCGTATCGATAAAGAATACAAACTTACCGAAGAGACACCTATAATTGCTCGCTCACAACATGAGGTGCGAGAGGAATTTAGGGAAATGGCACAAGAGACGGAGCGACATTACCAAGAGTTAACTGATGATAATTACGACCAGTATATGTCAGAAATGGAGATGTATTCCGACCCTGGAATAGTTACTAATAAAGCACGGGATGTATTAGAAGATGAAGACTTTCCAGAAATGGATATCTTTGGACGCAGAATATAGAAAAGACGCCTAATTGGCGTCTTTTTGTTGTATTAATTTGATGTACTCGTCTTTATACTCGTCGTTTTGCACTTCGTTGAAGATTGACGTTAATTTCGCCTTGTTACCTTCACGTTTAGCTTCTTTGATACGAGCAATCATTTTAAGTCTCGCGTCCGCTTTTTTGGCGTCAGTAACTTTTTTCTCATTTTCTTTTGTTTTCTCTTGAGCTTTAGCTTTTTCCACGTCCTTAGCTGTTAGAGCGTATGTTCCTTCTTTTTCAACTTGGGCGTAAAGTTGTTGCCCTGCTGGGTTACCTATTACTCGCGGTAAGTCTTTACCTTTTTTACCCGACTTAGATTTGAGTAGCATTACGTCCGTAACAGATGACGGAGAGTATGTGTCTGAGAACTTCTGACCTTTAAACCCTGAGTCGAATATGTAGATATTTCCTTGTTCATCGATGTAGTCAACCGCAATCATATGTGGGCCTGCTGGCGATATTACACGGATAACCATAACATACCCTTGTTCATAGTATTTGAATATATCTTGGTAAGTTGCTCCAATCATACCGTGCTCCTCACCGTTTTTCTCAATCACCCAATCATTACCCCAATCTACTTTATTATAACTCAGGTATCCACTTGATGCGTAACCGTTGTAACTATCTAGTTCTTTCTTTAAATCCCAAGGGGCGTAACCGATAGGTGCACTACCAGTTTTTACTTTTAGGAAAGTTGCTGATTGAATCATACAACTTGCTTGTCGCCAATCTATATTCTGAGGACCAAAAGTGGCGACTTGATTTTGGTCTGACTGATTCCATGTGTTTGGGTCTTTAGCGTTCGAACCAGTACCTGTATAGGCAAGTGGTTGCATGGCAAAAACTAAAGACACTAACGGAATCGATAATGTGGCTAGGTATCGTTTCTTAAATTTCATTTGTCCATCCTTTCAGTTTATATAATAATTATAGCACACTGGGGCGAGAAAGTCTAGTAGTGTCACACGATTGTAACAATAATATTGACAAATAGGTGATTTAGACGTATAATAGAATAGAACAGTCGATACTATAGTTATTGGTTGAAATATAAATCAAGGAGACGAAAGAATGGGTTCATTTAGTTGGGAATACGCATCGGAAACATCACCGGTAATTAATATCTGTCCGGGAGATGAAATTAAAATGTTAATACCTGAGCACTTCGAGCGAGATGCAATTGTAGGTACATACGCAGATTATGGTATAATTGAGGTAGGGGATAAGGAATACGACATCTACGACCTACTCGCAGTTATGAACGCGGATAGTTTGTCAGATAGAGACGAACCTCATCGTAGAGCGAAAGAGTTCTACGATAACAAACACTTACCAACGCCACAAGAAGTTGGTGATGACGAGATTAGAAATATAGGTATCAATATAGAAAGTTCGGGGCTCGAGTTTCCGCTCAAAATAGTTCCACCAGAAGAGAATGTTACATACGAAACCTGTGAGTTCGTTTCAGAAATTGACTACGAACAAGGTTCACATAAAGTCTTTAGAGATGGTCTGACGCCATGGGATGAAGAAAGTCTGCGCGGTGAAGAAGTCGGTAGTAAGTACGCATATGAACACTTTGATGAGACACTAAAGGCTTTAGAAGCGATGAAAATCAAAAGTCAAGTAGAAGACGATGAATATATATTCGAAAATGTTGAAAACATGTTGGCTAATCCTGAACATACAAAAAATCAAATTAAACGAGCTAACGTACCGGCATATTTCGACTATGAGGAGTTCATATATGAATTTGTCGATGAATATCGTATGGTTGAAGGGAAAGAGGATGACGACATACTGAGCGACGTGTTTGACGAACTTGACGAACAAGACGGAATGTCGTTGTAGAAAAAAATCCGCAAAAAAAACGAAACTCTTGGAAATTTCCAAGAGTTTTATTATATTATCATTTGTTCGATTTCGTCAGGTGTCTGTTTGACACGATGTAAGTCACGTATTTCACCGTGAGAGACGATTACCAATGTGTAGTCGGCTTCGGGTGATTTGACCGGGATGATATTCTCAATATACTCGGGTCTCACGAGCAATTCTTGATTGTCTAATTTTGTTAGTTGTAGCATTTTTTTCTCACCTACTTTTTGATTTTTCTAAGGTACAGGTTGTACAGCACCTTATCTTTAATTATACGATGCAATTTACGAATCTCAAGTCGTTTGTTGAGTTCTGTTTGTGCGAGCTCATCAACCCTATCGGTAAGTACTAGAAATTCTTCTCTCGCGTCTTTATCTTCTAGTTGTAGTATCTCGCGTCTAACTTTACCAATTCTTTTCGTTGTAATACCGTGTGGAGCCACTTTGTCAAACAACATATCGTTGTAGTACTTGTAAGTGTTAACCAGGTCATTATAACCGTTCACCATTGTGACTAAATCTTCGATATCGTCTATTGCACCGCGGAATATATCCTCATTGTATGAAAACGTGTATTTCTCTAATTTTGTAAGTGCGTCAGTCATCAATAATTCTTTATCTGACTTTCTAAAAGCAACACCTTGTTTGCCTTTTGGGTGACTTAGGTATCCTAACATTTTTCACTTTCCTTTCCATAAAATTATAGGTCACCGAAGTGACCTATTTTAATAGTTCTTCTAATCGTTTAATTCGTTTTTCCATTTTAGGGTGGGTTGAAAACCATTCACTACTTAATGGACTTGCGATATACATTCCCGCTGATTGTCTTGGGACATTGTCCAATTTCGGATTCTCACTTATTTTGTTAAGTGCTGATATGAGAGCCATTGGATTACGCGTAAGACGCGCTGCTGTAGCGTCTGCTTGATATTCTCTTGCTCGTGAAATTGCTAGATTAACAAGTGGTGCGATAACAACAGCCACAATTAGAGCTAAAATAGCTCCTACTAATGCGAACCCAGCATTTGAGTCTGATGAACGTCTACTTCTAAACATCATATCGACTAAAAATGTCATAATCGACGCTAAGGCGATAGTGATAGTTTGGAGTCTTACGTCATAGTTTCTGATATGTCCCATTTCGTGTGCGATAACAGCTTGTAACTCATATCTATTTAACTTTTTCATCAAACCGGTTGTTACTGCAACTGCTGAGTTTTTAGGTGACGAACCAGTCGCAAATGCGTTGAGACCATCGTCTTGTATCACATATACTTTAGGGGTTGGAACTTTGGCTAATACTGCCATATTCTTCACAATTGTATAGAGGGTTTCATATTCCTCATAAGGAGCTTCGTGGGCGTCGTTCATATACATTACAACACGACTTCCTTGAAAGAGCATGAACAATGTATAGAAGAAACCGAATATAGACGCCAGGATGATTCCATAAAGGAAATCTCCTGACGTATAGTATCCAACTAAGGCTCCGACAATTGCGAATAAGAGTAAGTATATGCAGACTACTAAGATTGTCTTATATTTATTTCGTCTTATTTGCTTATAGAGCATAGGCGTTAGAATTCAACTTTTGGATTTTTCTTAAGCTCTTCAGGTACTTCTAGTAATTCACGTACCTTGAAGCCAAATATTCCAGCTAGTATGTTTGTTGGGAACGATTGAACTTTCGTATTATAATCGTTAGTAGTTGAATTATAATGTCTACGCATAGAGAATACAGTTTGTTGCGTATCTGTCAAGCTATCTTGTAATTTGGCAAAGTTTTCTGATGCGCGAAGTTCTGGGTATGATTCTGCTGTTGCCATGAATGCTGGTAAACTACTATTGAACTGGTTGATAGCTTCATTTCTCTCAGCTAAAGTAGTTGCGTTCGCAAATGCTGAACGAGCCTCTGTTACACCACGTAATACTTCACTTTCGTGTTTCGCATAACCTTTAACTGTCGCTACAAGGTTTGGAATTAATTCCGCTCTATCCTGCAAAGCGACATCGATTTGTTTTTCAGCCTCAATCGAGTAGTTTCTTGATTTTACAAGTGAGTTGTACATTAATACTAAGATTAAGACAATCACACCGATAATTATTAATGTCGTCATATCGATTACCTATCCTTTATTATATTGTCTACTTTTATTATATCACATATTGCGGAGTTTGTCTAGTGCTTTCTAGAAAATCCGCAAAAAAAAAGAGGAAGCCCTCTAAGTGAGGGCTTTGATTTTCTAGCGTTTGAATACTACAATTCGACCAGCACATTTAAGTACTAATTCGTTTTCACCAAATGGTCTATTTGTAGGTCTGAATTCAGGTACAATGCGTTCGTCGTTTATATCGCAGTTGAATACTTGGAAATCGGCTCTACGAGCAACAGATGCCATTACTAATTGTTTATTAGCTTCAGCTTTAATTGCTTGTGTGCGTTCGAATAACTCAGAACGGCTAGCGTACTGGATGTTTGTTAATTCTAACTTAACAGCGAAACCTAAATCAAAGTTTCCGTTACCGAATTCTGTGTATTCTTCTACTTTTTCAACAATCTCATTATATAATGAATCATTATCATAGATAGATTCTTGAGCGTATTCTAATCCGTCAGTATCTAATTCACCGTTTAAGACAGCTTCAACTTCTTCATAGTTAGTAACTTCAACAGTGTGTGCGATTAATACTTTGCGCTCTGCATTAGTTAATTCTTCCCAACAAATTGTTGTGTCTTCGTCATCGTAGTCTTCTCCATAAGTGTTTCGGTCTACTCGAAAGAAATCGTGAGAATCATTGCTACTGAAGAAATCATTACCTGCTGTAGCTGCGCGTAATACAAATGCATAGTAGTCACCATCTTCGATTAGTGTCCAGTTTTTAAGTTTGTCTGGTGTTACACCACGTGCTGTAGCGTAAAATTCAGCTAATTCTTGAACACTCGCAAATTCTTGAGTGATACCTTGTACTTCAAACGAGACACGACCTGTTTCGTTATCTAATTCAAAATGAGTTACATGTTCTTCGTGGTTAAAGTTAAATTGTTTAGTCATTAAGTACCTCTTTCTTGGCGTCTTGCGCCTGTAAATTTAATTTTGTTTGGTGGACATAATTTTTGGCACTAATGTCCGAGTGCCTTGTTAACCAATAAGCTACTTCATTCACGTCGTCATGCACTTTACCTAAGACAACTTCGAGTGTTCCAGAATTCAATGACTCATAATCTGTAGAAGATTGATAGGCGTTTAGTACATGGTGCGAATGAACTCGCATAACAGGTTCACCTTTAATTGTTTTGTGCCAATACTCTTCTTGAACGATTGTATTAACGGGAGTATTTAACTGTGGTAGAATGATTAATCGTAAATCACTTTCCACAGGAAGTATGGCAAATTGGGTGTAGTACTTCTCGTAATCTTCTTTAGTTACCACTAATACTTGCGCTTCCAAGTTGCCAAATTTTTGCCATTCTCTAAAATACAGAGAGATTGCTCTTAGTTCTTTATCGAAGTTGGATATATCTAAAATTTCACCATTATCGTAGATGATACCTTCTTTGATAGACCAACGTTTTGTTTCTTTATGAGTCTGAGGTAGACTTCTAAAGTAGTCTGCTAAATTTTGCATTTTGACCTACCTTTCTACTGTGCGTACACGTGTTGTAAATCCGTTTAAGGAACTTTCGTAAACGTTACCCGCTAACTCTTTGCCTGCGATTACCGACATTACTATATTAGCGATAATGTCTCCATTTCTTGAATTCGCCATCATCGCTTGAGGTTCGCTTTCTACAACCTCATCACATGATTGGTCGATTCCAGGATTTTTATCTTCAATATGATTTAATTCAGGGTAAACGTCGAACATATTCGCAAGTATGATTTCTTGAGGCTGAGTAAAAGCGTCTTTACTATACGTCGCCTGTAAGTTAGTAGTAAACACTACTTGTCCACCTTGGTCATTATTCCCTGAGTCTATTGCGACATATTCAGGTAACATTTCGATTGCTTCGTTGATAAGTTTTCTTGTTGCTACATTATCAACAGCCGAGATGATGATAGGTACGCCGTTTTCAGGCGTGTTCGCAAGTATGTCGACCACAAAATCATCAGATGACGTTAAGTAGTTTTCGTCAACAGAAATTGGTGAGGCGTCTAAAATTGTAGCACGCGCTGTTTCAGCTAGTGCGATAGCTTTATTTCTACCAACATCGTCTAGTGAGAATTGTTGACGCTTAAGGTTCTTAGGTTCTACCTCATCACCATCGTATAATCTAATTGGTACATCTGTACCCGCTAATAGTCTAAATAAATTAGTCACTGTAAATCCACCTGTTCCACCGCAACCAACGATGAATATTGCTGGATTTTTAATTTCTTCTATTTTAATCAATTGTTGCTCACCTCCATATGAATTCATAAGAATATAGGGGTGTGGGGTTTACCCCATGGGAGCCTGCGTGTAGACGCAGGCGACCCCTATATTTATTATACCATGTTTTCGTCGTTTATTCAAGGTCTAGGCGCAAATTACTTTCACCTGAATCGGTGTTTCTTTACTTTCTTCCATTTCCGCTAGAATAACTGATTTGTTATCCTCACCTTGAATTAGTAAGAAGTTTTGGAACCAGATTGCAACATCTGATTCGTTTTGTAGAAATGTTGCTAGAGCTTCTTCATTCGGATTGATTTCTGTTTTCTCAACACTTTCACTTTGAATGAAGAATTTCTCTGCGTTAGACTCTTCTGTCACCTCTTCGATGACAGTGTTGTCTAATGCGTTTGCTAAGTAATCTGAGATTACATCAATTTGTTTTTCCATATCGACGAATAGCTCTACTATACCTTTGTGGGCAACTTTTATGTTTCTGTATGTCTCTAAGAATAATTCGATAATATTCTCTTGAAGTACGTCTGTTGCGATATAGTATGCTTTAGTTTCGCGTGTTTGTCCGATACGATTGATACGGTTTTGAGTTTGGATGATGTCTGAAATATCAATGTTTAGTTGATATTGTATCAATCTGTTTGCTTGCACTAAGTCTAAAGATGATTTAATCATATGTTGTGGTACGATTGCGATGTTTTGCTTCGTATATAATTTGTCAATTACGTCTTGATAGTTTAATTCGTCTTTCATCTCTTTAGTTGTCAAGCTCTTAACACCTAGTGTTTCTGCTAATTTAATAGCAACTTCAGGTGTGTTTACAACGATTAGGAATGTTTCATCTTTTTCACGTTGTAGGATGTCTTTTAGAATCTTGAATTTCTCAGTTTCTTCCAATTCTGGAGTGTGGATTAAGTTTGATGATGCAATATCTTCTAATAGGGATAAGTCCATCTTAGTCAGATATTCTAAGAAGCGATTACTTTTCTTCGCTGAAGCGTTTAGTACATCGTAAATCGTCTTAGAGTTTAACCCATCATTAAGGTTTAAGATTGCATTTGCGATATTTGTCGCAATTACTGGAGATTTGTAGATATCCATATCTTCAACAATACGGTGTAATCGTCTTAATAACTCTAGGTCTTTTTGAGTAAGACTTGACTTAGTTTTAATTACTTGTGCATTGTGTTGCGTTGCTTGTTCACCGAATAATTCAGTTGCGATTTGAACAGATTGAGCTGTCACTACTGAGTTTGAAACTAGTTTGTAGAATAACTCAAAGTTCGGTGTCGGTAATACTGATGGGTCGTTTACAACCGATACACGTTTGTTGATTAGTGTGTTAGCTAAGTCTTTAGATGAACTATTCACGTTTAAGATTGATGTACCGAAACGTAAGTGGAACAATCTTTCACGACTAGTTAATTTTGGTTGTGTGATAACAGCTAAATTGTCAGGCTCAACCTCATCAAATTCACGGTTTTGTTGAGCGATAATATTTTCAGCCATATCAGCTAGGTTCTTTTTCAACGTTGACTCATCACTATCTACAGTGTTACTATACATCGCTGCTGTTGAACATGTAGAACCCCAAGCTTCATCTGGGATACCTAACATTTGAACCATATTGAACCACTGAGTTGTATTTAAGTTAGCTAGCGTTCCAGATAAGACAAATGTACGATATTGGTTGTGAATGTTAATTGTTGTATTTGGTTTTTTCGCGATAAATTTATCAGCTTTTAGTGGTCTGTGTAAAAGTTGGTGAATTTCGTCAATAACTAAGTAATCATCATTAGTTTGTGAGATAGAGATTGGTGCAACTTTAGTCACGTGAACACTACCATTCTTTACAGTGAATCCGACTAGGTTAATAAACCCGACCATAGTGTATTCACCTTCATGCATTTCATATTTATATTGATTATCGTCAACTTTTTCTAAATCGACGAAGATTTCGAATGTTTTTAGCCAAGATGACTTAAGTGAAAGTGTCGGTGCGACAATATTGATTGCTGGTAGAGTGATTTGTACTAAATTACTTGTGTCGTAATCTTTTAATTGTTCCGCAGTATATTGTGCTGCGAATTTTTGAGCGTACATAATACTTTGTACTGTCATTAACGTTTTACCGGCACCCATATCTGATAGGTTATACATAATGCGTGCTTTATTGTTTAACACTAATCCTGTATGCTGTAAGCTGTTAAATTGTTGAGTTTCAGATAATTTGTACCCAGCTTCGTCTAGTTTAGATGTAATAAATGAATATGCTTCATTTTCTTTTAGCGTTTCGATGAATTTATCTGATACTAACTCTTCGACATTTTCGCTGTTTTGTTTAACTGTTTCTAAGAACATAGTTACTTGTTCTTCTTGTGTGATTGGGTTATAGATTTTCTCAGCTTTAATTTCTGATAAGATACGTTCACACACAGTTACAATCTGTCTCACGTTCCCGTTAGTGAATAAAATTTGACTGATATATTTGTCCGCATTTTCTGATTTAAAAATAAGGTCAAGTATTGTGACTAATTTACCATTTTCCATAATGTTGGCGTAGACTGGCTTTGCACTAAAGAAACTCGACATAAGTGCAGCTAAGCGTAATAACCTAGTATAGTGATGGTCTTCTTCAGAATTTACAATTGTCAAACCTTGGTGGTTCATTACGTGTTTCACAAACGCTAAGTCACCTTCTGGTGCAGTCGTAATACCTGTATTAGTATATCTGAAATCAAATATTTGAGCTTGTAATCCACGACCAAAATGGTCCATGTGAATATTGATTTGATATTCATCTGTTAATTCTTCTGGTTTTACAAAATCGTGTGATGTAATAATAGTGTGGTGTAATCTTTGAGTAACATTATCGATTGACCCGATACGTTTTAACTCTGTGTTATTTTCTAAAATAATGTCATTTTTAATTCTATCATAATTGTGTCTTGTAAATTTCATGTGTTTACCTCGCTTTTGTTTCAAAAAATAGATAGGGGTTTGGGGTAAACCCCATGACTAAGCTATTTGTGTACGCAAATAGCGCTCAAATAGTGGTTTACCACTATTTGTTGTGGTAAACCTTTGTTAAATATAAACTAATTGAACTTCGTCTTGTACCTCTGGTAGTGGTGTTGACACACTGTCACTTGCGACAATTGTATTTACGTGTTCGCGACTCTTTTGTCGTGAAACTTTAAATCCAGGGACAACGACGTGAACTTCTTTATCGTCATATTCTTTACGTACCAAGTGTCTGTTTGTCGTGAACGCTAGTACGTCGTATCCATTTTTCGACGGATATAAGAATGATTGGTCTTTAATTTCTACGTCCGCAAATGGATTACGTTTGTTTAGTACGACTCTTGGCTCACGTTTATTTTGTTCAATACGACCTATAGTTTCGTCTGGTGCACTATTGAACATTTGATTTAGCGTGTAATGCGCAAACTCTTTCTTCCAAGCTTCGTATAACTCGATTGGTTCATCGTCGTTAACTTTTGCTTCAATTTCTTCTCTAGTAAATCGTAGATTTAATAATGACTCTTTAAGTGGTTCCCAGTTTTGAAAGCCATTTGCGTCTAATTGCTCAAACATTGAGTTAATGATTGTTTCATCTGGTTGATACGTATCTCCATTGTGATATAACGGTATCTTTTCAAATTTCGATAATGGATACGCATTCACATCTCTATTCATTTCCATGTTGTTTAACCTCCGTTGTTATTCAAAATATGGATGGGGCTTGGGGTGTCCCCCCATGTGGGCATATTTGCGTATGCAAATGTGTTATTCATTTTAATGTGGTGTTTGTTGAAATTCATGAGATTTAAGGGGTTCGGGGTTTACCCCGTAGGAGCTATTTGTGTATGCAAATAGCGAAAAAAAGCAGGTTAATCCTGCTTTTTTAGCGTGAGTAATTCGGAATTGGTACTTGGAACTCTGCTTTTGAGAACATCGATAAGTTCTCAGGATTTGTCACAACAGGTGTTGTGACGTGTTTTTTGTGTAACTCGACTAGAGCTTTGTGACTTTCTTCGATTGCTACCTTAAGCCAATCGGTGTTGTAGTGGTTTGCTATAATCTCACGAGTTCTCGGAGTGTGGTACGTTTGTGGAATATATTCTTGTTCCTTACAAACCTGCTCGATGATATTTTCACTTATGGGATTACTTAAAATCCTGTCCACAATCTCCTCAGGATAGTCACCAGTGATATTCGCCCACGTGTGAATATATATGTAGAACCATGGGAGCATTCGACAATCTTGTAAAATGTTGTTGGCCTCAGCTTCTGCGAAGAATTTTTTCATATATTTATCAATAAGTTTAGTCGTATTTAGGTCAGACCTGTGAACACCGTAGTGAAAGGATATACATAGGTACTGTGTGCGAACAAAATATTCCATAAAATATTGAAAGTGAGGAGTGCCGGCGAAGCGTTCTATAATTGGTTCAAATATGTTGAGCGGGGTGCTGTTTGTCGGATACCTATAACCAAAACGTATTTCATCGTCAACTGGGGTATAAGCTGTAACGTTGTCGCAGTAACGGTCATCGTCACTATATAGTTCGGGAACATATAGTCGACAATAAACCACACCATTCTCAGTTGTATAATCAGCTATAGACGGTCTATTAGTGCGAATTGTATCGTATTCTAGTGAACAATGTCTCAACCTCATCTAACTCACCTCGACTTTCGAATCAAATTCAGGTATTGACACCAGGTATTCAACCTGTTTATATTCACCTATGTATTCGGGTTTAGTTGTAGCAACTATTAGGCGACCAACTATGTCTTGGTGCATTTCGCTAATTAACGTAATTATTAGTTGTGAGATTTCCACTAACCATGTTGTACTGTATGGTTCACGAGGTTCCAAGTATGATACATCTTCAAAATCCCATGTACGTACTTTTTGCACAAAATTTGAGTTTAAAAATTCTGCGACAAATTGAGTCGGATATTCATTTTGGTTATTAAGATGCACTAAACCGCAGTATAATATTGGTAAATATCCAAATAAACCTGCTATGCTGAAGGTAGCATAACTCTCGATTAGTTCTTTATAGTAGTTTGTGAAGTGTGGTATATTTTTGAGTTCCCTTTTAACTTCATTTTGACCTGGAACATAGTATCTTATTGTTCTCAGAATATATTCATACAGGTGTGTGAGTGAATCGTTATGTTCAGCTCTAACTTTCTCGAAGAGTGGATTTAGGTGTCTAATATCACGTCCACTATTGGCCCACGGGTATATTATCTCTAACTTTTTGTTCAAGTTTAGTTTGTACGAACTGGAGTTGTACTGTGAACCGATTGTTAAATAATATGTATTAGTATCATGCTTTGCGAATCTATAACCCTGAGCGAGTATCTCGTTATAGTTTCTGGAAAAGTATTTGTTGACAAATATCATATTTTGACACCTTCTTTCATTTTCGGTATGCTGACACAAAAATTGACCTGGTCGTAGAGTGGTGCTGTGTTTATGTCGGATACAGGTATAATATTGTTAGACATAAATTGTTTGTGGATTAGTCTTATTTCGTCGATTAGTATCGGAAGAACTTCTCGTATCCATGTGCTATTGTAATTTTCTTCGTCCCTATCTTCGTATATGTTGTAAACCGAATCTCGCTTCGAGAAATCCCATTTCTCAACAGTTTCGATGAAACTTGACTTTAGAAACTCTGTCACAAACGTTGTTGGATATTCGTCATGCTCTTTGAGTTTTAATAATCCGCAATATAAGAATGGTAGATAAGCGACCTGATAACTGTAGCTAAATATATTGTATATATCCACCAAGTCTGTGTAGTAATTGACGTATTGTTTATCACTTTCGATTTTTCGCTTAGCTTGAAAATTTTGAGGGACAGTGTACTTGATACATCTGAGTAAATATTCATATAAGTATTCTTTCTTGTCTGGATATTTCGTTTCAAACAAGTCAAGTATTGGGTTTAGACACTCGATGGCTGTGCCAAATCCATCCCAAGCGTGTTGGAGGTATGGTGTGTCGTATAATTTGAGTTTGAAACTATTAAGGACACTTGTATTATTATTTAAACAATATAAGCGCTTACCACCGATATCTTCGCGTTGAAGTTTGTATCTTATGGATACGAACTCGTCGTTCCAGTCAATAAAGTTTTTCTTTAGTGTCGCCATAACTTATTCCTTTCTATTTTGTTTTGATTTTATTAGTCTATATTCATCTTCTGTGATTTGGACTTTTGCACCACTCTGTGTATATAGTGAATTATCCTTGAAGGTGAATGTTTGTTTTACTGTCGGATTATAGTTGTTGGTATATGTGTAGTTTTGCGGTAGTTTATCTATTTCTACTTTTGTACCTTGAACTTGTACTAAGCCAGGAATGTCTGTTAAGTATCTTGTTTCTGGGTCTTTGGTTTGAGTGTAGGTCAAAAGACCAGTAATGAGTAACAGTATTGTAGAAACTAGTAGTGCGACTAATCGTCCACTTCTGATTGCTAAGACGAAGTATAAGACGGTGATAAGGGCTAGAACAACCACCGTGGTAGTGACTACCGTTATATTTTCAAATATGGGTTGTTGGTATTGGAGCATGTAATTTTTCCCTTTCTTTTAGTTTTAGACAACCTAGCCAGGTGTGTCGTAAATGAGAGACAACTTAGCCAGGTGTTTCGTAAATAATAGACAACCTAGCCAGGTGTGCTATAAATAAGAGACAACCGAGCCGGGTGTTCCATAAATATGAGACAGCCGAGCCCGGTGTGTTGCAATTCGAGTGTTTCGTAATTTTCGTGAATAAAAGACAACCTAGCCGGGTGTGTCGTAAGTTTAGTTTTCGATAGTTGGGGTTGACACGCGTAGTGTTAATGGATATTTGGTGTCAATTTCGTCGTTACTGTGAATGATACATTCGCCAGATAACTTATACTGTTCATGTAGTTCGGCAAGTGCGTCTAATGCTTTATTTAGAACAATCGCGTAGTTACGTGTGAACTCGTCTCCCATTCTCATTCTATACGTATTGTAATATACTGCACGAACTTCATCTTGATAGAATGAGATTATATCGTCAAATTTTTCACGATACTTCAGATGTCTTTCTACCATTTTCTTCATCAGTTCGTACGGATATCCGTATTCATCACTGTACCACTTGATAAATGCATATAGAATAGGGGCGTTAAACTGTGCACGCACCATATTCATATTCAAATCAACACCTTGCGCCCAGATGTAATTAAATAATTGTTCGGGTGTTGATACCTTATGGTTTCTTTCAGGTAACAGGTCTACCAACATGTTCAGATATGTTGGTAGTACTTCACGTTCTTCTTTTGTTTTGAATAGCTCAAGAAGTGGTGAGAATTTTGACCAGTAGTCAACTGTACCGTGAGTTTGATGTTCCACCTTAATGATACCGTTGGCCCAATCAATAGTTAAACGATACACACCTTTGCAGTGAACTATTTCGTATGTTGATTCACCTTGTTTAGTTGTACTTGCTTGTGGGAATGGGAGCGTTTTAAGTATCGTTATTATACCGCAATAGCGGTCTTTGTACTCGCTCATATTACGCGCCTACCAAAGGTGTTTCAACCACAAATTTAATAGGATAATTCGGGATAATATCAGCTCCGCTATGTACGGTATGCTCACCTGAGTTGAGATAATCTTCTTGCATTTGTCTGAACGCATGAGCCACCTTAGTCAATACGTTATTTATCACGTTCATTCTGCGAGATTCATAGTCACCATAATAGTCACTATAACGTGCTCTTAAATAATTTTCAATTGAACCGTCTTCAGACTCAACTCTATCCAATAGTTCGATAACAGCGTCCATGTAGGGCTTGTGGTAACCGTATTCATCATGGTAGTGATTTAAGAACGCGTACAAATAAGGTAAACCGTTGACGCTCTTCTCACGCTTTAGGAATTGTATTATCTTATCACTATTACCGACATATTGGTGTAAAGCGTTTGGTTGTGTAAACCTTTGTTTCTCACCTAATAGTCTATAAGATGCTCTCACTAGATACTCTGTAATTGCTTGTTTGTCATCAACAAATAAATCAAGTAGTGGTGCTAATTTATAACTAAAACATGCGTAAGAACCAGGTGTTGTCCCGTTGTAGTCAACGTATACGATTTTGTTATTCCAATCAATGTCAATAATTTTATCGGAGTCGTATTCGGGTTTAATAACCATTTCAGTACCACGACGGTGTATATCTTGTGGACGCACATTTGTAATATCACATGTGATTAGATAGTACAGGTCGTCGTATCGGTCTATTAATTTCTCTCCAATGTTTTCAAATCTCATAATTTAACCTCCAATTTGTATATACAAGTTCTGAAATCTGAATGTTTGTTTCAGACTAATTCCAGCGTTCCAGTTCTTGAGAAACGTTAAATGCAATTTTAAACATAACATCAGCCTCACTATAGGCTGTTTCTATATCATATCTTTCAAGTAGTTGGGCACCCAAGTCCCATAACACGTCTTCATGCAAGTACCTGTTGGGTGTTGTGTTTAAAGTGATGTTATTACGCAGTGCCCATGACAACATTGCTTTATGTTGGTCATTAGATATGTTCAGTTTCGGGTTTCCGTGCATTACTCTGTCGTTATATAAGAATAACGTTTCAAGTGGCAACATCAAATCCGTCTCAGAAACATACGGTGGGACAGGTATATTACCAAGACATAAGTACCCAGAACCTCCGTACACGTGACCTAGCGGAAAAGTTTGACCGTTGTAAACAATTCGGTAGTCGATATCACTTGATATAACACCTTGTTTCGTCACACGCGATATGTAGATGTTGACTGGTGGGATTATTGTTTTACGCATCTTGCCGTTAATTTTCATTCTAGCTGTATGCATACCAACTGTGTAGGTAGCTCGGTCACGAGTTAGTGATTTTAACGCCTTGGTATGAATATTGTCTAACAACTCTTCGGGTATTTCGTTTATTATCTTCATTACTCATTCCCACCTTTCTGATACACTTGTAGTAAATATTTCGCTATTTCTGTGACGTTGGTTGTTGTAGCTATATAGTTTTCATCAATTGGGAGTGATTGACCATCGACAAGTAAGTGTGAATCGCGAATTCGAATTCGGTATTCATTAATTTTACCGAAATAATAGTCGTTATTCCCTAGAGTTGAGAAACTCGATATCGTTATTGAGTCTCGACCAGAGGCTACTCTGATTGGTTTATACTGCGTGGTCGCATCACTAATTATAACACCACCAGATGTATGACCAACATACGCGTTTAAGTGTCCGCGAGTTTCAGTTATAACCATCACCTTATTTAATCCGTCTACTTCTTCCGAAACGGCAATGAATTCTTTTGGGTTATTGTTCGCGAGCATTGTGGTGTCGTATATATGAAGCTGGAAGCCGAATATATTATTCATTATGCGTTCACGCTTATTCTGTTCAAGTAGTGTAATTGTCCCAATAGCTCGACCTGTAAAGTCAACAAGTAATGGTAGTAAATCTATCATGATTACATATTCAAATGTGTTTGTGTCCAACACTCGAGCGAGATTCGGACATTGTTTTTGAACTATAGGGTTGTTTAAGTCTCTGAATTTCTCAACACGAGCCAGCTTCTCATATTTTATTATATCGTCTAATAATCTACGGACGACCTCTATGGGTCTATCGTGACCTTGTTTTTTTCTTTCTATAATGGTTGCTAAAAAGTCCATGTGTGGACACCTCCTTAATTGTTCATGTAAATATAGGGGTTCGGGGAAAACCCGTGAGCCCAAAAGCTGTACAGCTTTTGGGCGGGATATTAGTCTATGTTTACGTCTTCAATTGTTTTGTCGTCTCTAAATCCTAATACAACAGGGAATCTAAGAGAGCGACCGCCGTCTTTATTTGTAGTTTCTTCGAAATATTTGATTTCGACAATTTTACCTAAGTACTTGTCTTGGTTAGCCCAGATATCTTCGCGCTCATCTTCAGTTAATCCTGATGAAACGTTAAACGTATTATTCTCATCTAATTGAATAATAAGAGATTTTAGCCCACCACGATTTTTACCGTCGATTGCTTCTTCAAAACCAACAACAGGTAGGTCGGCAGTGTGCATTTTCTTAACTTTAAGTAAACCTTTAGCGCGTTTAGTTTCATATTTTGCATGCGGGTCATTTAACATTACACCCTCATAACCTTGAGCTGTCGCAAAATCACTCCAGTTTGGAATAGAGTCAATATCAGTACATCCTAGAATTGGTAAAACGTGTACTAACTCACCTTCTGCGAATTTTTCTAAATATTGCGCACGTCTTTCAGCGTATGTTAGTTTTGAAATACCCGCTTGGAATTCGTCATATGGTAGAGCGTCAAAGATGTGGAATCCCATACCAACGCACTCACCATCTGTTGAAATCATTTGGCCAGTCTTTTGGAAGCGTTCACCGCTAGTCCATTTGTTTTCTTTGTCTTCTAGTAATAACTCACCATCTAAGATGATGTGACCGAAATCGGCGCTAATCGCGCTTTCAATATCTTCAATAAGTTCAGTAAGTCCGTCAATTACTTTGCCTTTTCTAGTCTTGATTGACACAACTTTGCCGTTATCAAATTCCACAATAGCACGGAACCCGTCTAATTTTTGAGTAACGAAAAATCTAGCATCAGCTTTGTAGCTTGAAATTTTCTTCTCGTATGGGAATGCTAATTGCACATCAAATACAGGGATGAACCCAGCACCGTAAACTTTGTTTAATAAACTTGTCCCAACTGTTGTAGTCCAAGATTTACCAATCACTTGTGCTAGCACGTCTTTTGTCATTTCATCATATTGGTTAATGAAGTGTTGAACCATACCAACTTCGTGGTCAGTACCTGTGTTATTCACACAAAGGTGGTCTAATAACTCAGCAAGTGACATACTGTGTTCAACAGGTGTCACTTCTTTTTGAATTTTCTTAGTTGATAGACCGATTACTTGGTTCGGGTCACCTAAGTAGTTTAGGACACGTTTAATTTGCGGGTCTTGTATACCTTGTAGGATTTCAGTTTTTTCGCTGATTTTACTTGTAGATTTGATTTTCTCTAATGTGTTTACTAATAATTTCATGAATAAATACCTCGCTTTTGTTTTGTTCAAATGAATATAGGGGATTGGGGTTTACCCCGTTTCGTATAATTGTGTACACAATTATACGTGGAGCAAAATTGTGTACACAATTTTGCGTTTGGCAATTGTTGCATTTTATGATATAATAGAAGTAACGAATAATGAAAGGAAATTGAAATGGCTAGAAGAGATAATATTAGACGACATATCGCCGAACATAGACGTGCTCGAGCAGCACGGCGTGAAATGTTAGGCCCTGATATGTTAGATACAACAATTAGTATCGGTCGAGAAGTTGTTGGTGCTACAGCTGACATGAGCCGAAAAGCTGCTGACGTTACTATAGATACTAGTCGTCGAGTAGCGGATACTACTATAGATATGGGACGCCGAGCTACTAGTATGGCAATTGACGCTGGTAAAACTATTTCAACAGCGGTTGGTGTCTGGGCTCTTGACATAAAAGAGAAATTTAACGAAATCAAAAATAGAGAACGTGAGCCAATCTTTGGACGTATCAAAAATGCAGTAATGGAGAAGGCCCGAAATATTCAAGACCGTGGTTCGCGATTTGTTAAGAATATGCGTGACGGGGTTATGAACTTCACGGCTGATGTAAGAGATGTTTTCCACGATATGTCATCAGCACCAGTTGCGATGGAGAAAGAATCTTATACTGAAGTAGTTTCAGACAAAGGTTTAGATGGAGATGCTCAGGCAACACCAGATAGAATTGATATGGTGGATGCGGTTGGTGCTCTTAAGAAAAACGCAAAGCGTGTTGTAGAGGACGACGAAGTAAACGACTTTGCGAGATACTACTTCGAAAATCGTAAAGAAGCACAAGAAGGCGCTGAAACTATGCTTGGTCGACTAGATGATAAGGCGAAGAGTGATAAGGTGACTGCCGGACAATATGCGAGAAGTCTTGGTATAGCAACTTTCTGGTCAACACTTAAAAATAAACAACCTCTACCAGAAACTACTGCTGAAGGTGTTGTCAAAGATATTGATAGACACGCACTACTTGAGACGCAACTTGCTGAACTTGAGAAACTCAAAGGTCTAATCACCGAAGAAATGACTGGTATCGAAGATAAATACGGATTAGTTTCTGCGGAAGTGCGAGAAGAAAAAGCATTTGCGGAATTCACCGAGAGTGGTAAGCGTTATGCGGAGGCTCAATATAATACAGCTCTACAAAATGGAGCAAGTGAGGAGGAACTCGAAGTGTTACGAAATAATCTTAATTTCACTGAACAAATTACTGAACCACAGTTGGTGCGAGATGATTCTGATGATAAGATTGTTTATCCACCACTAGTAGAAGCTGAGCTGGCACGATTTGCTCAGATGTATCATGATACTGAGTACAAATCGTCAATCATGTCAGGAGTTGCTGCATATGATGAGAACTTCGTAAGTGACGAAGGTGTATCAAAAGCATTATATATGCAGGTTATGGATGATATTGACCATGGTAAACTTGGTAAGTACGGGGTTGGTGAAAAAACTCTAGAAGAGCGTACCGATGACGTTGAAAGATTACGAAACGCTCAGATGTCTGATGAAGACTTCGAAGAATTCCATAAAGAAGGTAAGAAACACTTTGCTGACGTGGTAGCTCCTGTTGTTACAGGGGATGCGCTTGCGTACTACAACCCAGAACTTGGTGTTAAAGATAATTACACTGTGACACCTGAAGATATCGAAGAGAACGAGCGTCGTGAACAAGAAGCTTTCGATGAGCAATATAGACAGGACGCTTTAGATGCTGAAGAGCTTGAAAATAGTATGTACGAATTGGACGCACCTCAGTATGACGATTCGTATTATGACCAGGAAGTGCCACCAGAGTTTGATGATTACGCATACCAAATGTAGAAAATATACACTATAGTCTTAGACTATAGTGTATTTAGTTTGTTTAAAAAATAGGCAAAAAAAACAGGCCTTACGGCCTGCGAAGTCAAAGGAGGAAGTAGTTTTGCGACTTACTCAGGTCGGAAATAGACCAGAAGTCTATCTACTATTCAGTTAGTATTTGATTTTTGGAGGGAGCCGTTTAGTGACTTGCTCAGGTCAGAATGTGACATGCCAGAATCGAACTGGCTAACACTTGAACCACAATCAAGCCGCGAACCTATTTGCGTTATGTCACCGTGAGGTACCTGTACTATGCACAGGTATGAATTCATTGTTATCCTTTTAATGGTGGTGCGGGTAGGACTTGAACCTACGAACCGAATTCGGGGCAGATTTACAGTCTGCTGTCGTTGCCGCTTGACTACCACACCGTAGAATGCGACTTTCGTCGCACTAAAACTTTTTAATCAGCTAACAGATGGTTGCTGGATTCGAACCAGCGGTTCAGGGCTTTGCAGGCCCTTGCCTTACCACTTGGCTAAACCACCATGATTCCGCGAGTAGTACGTTCTGAATCCAATTTAAGAAGTTAAAGGAACTACTTTCTGCGGAAAAGAATACAGCGAACAGTACAATATTAAACCTATTTAATTACATAAAGGAACTGTTTTGTGCTGTTAATTGCGGAAGGTTGGATTTGAACCAACGACCTCTGGGTTATGAGCCCAGCGCGCTACCGGACTGCGCTACTCCGCTGTAATGTTATTTTGGCAGGCTGTGTAAGATTCGAACTCACGACGGTGGATTTGGAGTCCACAGTTTTACCGATTAAACTAACAGCCTATATTTATGGAGGAATAGGTGAGATTCGAACTCACGCACGCTTTGACACGCCTAACGGTTTTCGAAACCGGCCTCTTATAACCACTTGAGTACTATTCCGTTTTCTTATGGTGCCGGTTGTAGGAATCGAACCCACGACCTACTGATTACAAGTCAGTCGCTCTGGCCTGCTGAGCTAAACCGGCAAATAGGAGGAGTCGGCCGTCAGGAATCGAACCTAACCGTGTTTTCACGTACAACTACGCTGAACCAGAACCGACATATTATGGAGGAACAGGTGAGATTCGAACTCACGCACGCTTTGACACGCCTAGCTGCTTTCAAGGCAGCCCCCTTATAACCACTTGGGTACTGTTCCATTTACGTCCGCAAACCATGAGATTACTGGTTTGCTCGAAGAGCTTTCGATACCTTATTGTTTAGCATCTTATCCACGACTCTTCCGAGTCGTACTCTTCATACCTGGTCAGTTACGCCAACCACTCGTTACGTTACAATCTACTAAGCCACTTTTCTATTCGAAGAAAGACCGCTAAATCTCTCTTTTGCTGTACTTGTTGACTTCACTATCAACCTTGCGGGTATCAAGTGGGTAGCCTAGCTACCGAAAGGTACTTTCAATTGCAACGGGCAATGACTTTTGCTTAATATTTTCATTATATTCAGAATTATGGGAATATAGTGTTAAACCGCATGTGAGTTTAACGAATCTTCTTGTTGACTATCGATAGGCACTGCCTTGCGTTTCGGACCCTTTTGGGGTTCAAAATGCGCACCACCGACTATTACCTTGAGTTCTGCATACTCTAAAGCTGATATTACAAGTGTAGGCTACCACCTACGGCTCGTGTTATCTGATATGAATATTTGGCGCGACCCTCATATCCACACCTTATCTCGCCTCACTTTGTCGTCTTCAACTACAGGTGTCCCTGCACCCTTAGTAGTTACCCTTGGGTTGAGTTTTCCGACTTCCAAAGCTGAAACCTTTGACAGATTCCATTAAGACCAGATATTTTTAGACAGACCATTGCTGGCGCTAGTGCGTCGACACTAACTTTCCCATGTCACCATGGATTATCTTGACGATGCTAAACCACCGTTAAACTACGCCACTAGGATTCGAACCTAGGCTCACGGAGTCAAAGTCCGTTGTCTTACCACTTGACTATAGCGTATTAATTCACAACATTCATAGTTCCCCACGGCAATTATACAGGGGTAAACATGTCTTCACCATTCAATATCTACCTCATGATGATTCATTCGGTTGACTATTTTCTGGATGCCGGCTTATGAATTTGTGTTGCACAATAGTACAATCAGGAAGGGAGGATTCGAACCTCCGACCCCCTGGCTCCAAACCAGACACTCTACCAAACTGAGCTACTTCCTGCTGATGTCGGTACCTTGACGAACAAGGTTCTAGAGGCTTTTGTCTCACACCGACTATGATGACCCGTACGGGATTCGAACCCATGCTACCGCCTTGAAAGGGCGATGTCTTAACCGCTCGACTAACGGGCCTTGTTGGTCACGACTGTGAGAACTCCAACCTCACTCAACACTTCATGTATGTAGTCTTTGACAACTACCAAAGGACTTTAACCTTTGATTCACTTCATGTGAGTCGCGTTAATTATAATGGTGGAACATGGCGGAGTCGAACCGCCGACCTCTTGCTTGCAAGGCAAGTGCTCTCCCAATTGAGCTAATGTCCCAAGTTATTTATGGCGCACCTGAGAGGACTCGAACCTCTAACCACCTGATTCGAAGTCAGGGACTCTATCCAATTGAGCTACAGATGCATTATGGTGCGGAATGCAAGACTTGAACTTGCACGCTAAAAGCACCAGATTCTAAGTCTGGCGTGTCTGCCAATTCCACCAATTCCGCATTATTATGGCGATTCCGACGGGACTCGAACCCGCAATCTCTACCGTGACAGGGTAGTGTACTAGCCATTGCACTACGGAACCATTAAGATTATTCATGAAAATAAAGGGGTGTGGGGTTGTAACCCCATATACCGATTTTTGTGTATACAAAAATCGAAAAAAAAATGGAGCGAATGGCGGGAGTCGAACCCGCACCATCAGTTTGGAAGACTGAGGTTCTACCATTAAACTACATCCGCATGGGTGGTGCTAAAGCGCGCTGCACCACATAGAAAGAGCCCGATTAACAAGCCCCTCTGATTAATCAACGGAAAGGGTGGGAGTCGAACCCACGCACGCTATTACACGCCTAGGCCCTTAGCAGAGGCCCCTCTTAACCACTTGAGTACCTTTCCCAAAGGGTGAGTAGTTTAGTGACATACTCAGGTCGAATGCTAGACATTTTAAATAGCATTTTGGTGTTCCATACGCTAGCAGTTTATCGACATGCTGAGGTCAAATTTGTATTTACCATTTCTTAAGTGTGATATGTTATGTCTCATAATATCACATTAATAGATTAATGACTTTTCACTAACTATAGTATATCATACCGCCAGACAAAAGTCAAGTGGTATTTTGAAATTATTAAAGACAGGTGTTTCCACCTGCCTATTATTGTTTATATTACAAACAATCATTACTTCATATTATTAGTATAGCATAGTACCGGACATTTGTCAAGCACTTATGCGAATTATTTTGCTACATCAGAAATATAATATGATGTTACGTTGTTAGTGTGGTGACCATCTTTATCTGTCACAATATACGCAAATGGCTTCCCATCATATAACGCAATTGTCTGATAAGTATTGTCACTCATCTTATAGGTCTCTAAAGTTATCTTAGATTTATCTTTCACTTCGATGGTGTCTCCGAGTTTCGGAAGACTCTTTTCGAACTCAGCTTTGATTTTCTTAGCTGTAGCATCGTTTGCGACATCCTGTTTAGTCTCAGGTGCGAATAGCTCAAAATCAGTATAAAGCTTTGTTGGTTCGTCAGGGTGATATACTGTAGAACCTAGAATATATCCACCACCGATAGTTGTCATAGAAACTTTGTGAGGTAAACCTGACGAATTAGACTTTTTCTCAAGGTCTTCTTTTAACTTATCGTTATAAGAGAGTTCTTGCTTAGGCTCTTCTTGTTTAGGAGTTTCCTGCTTTTGCTCAACTTGTTCAGGTTCTTTAGCTTTGTCTTGATGAGCTGCGTACAGCCAACCACCTAGTCCGCCTAACGCGAACACTGCAATAAAGAATGCTATCCATTTCTTCTTGTTGGTCGGTTTTTCTTCAATATAATCGAAGTCATCAGACTCTTCATCAAGTTCTTCATCAGACTCTTCTTCCCCGGACTCTGATGGTTCCTCATCAGGGAAGATTTCTTCGATGACAGTACCTTTTAGGTCTAGTCTTTCACCTTGCACACCGTACCCTTCAGGGTACTCTGGGCGACCTTCTTCAGGATTTTCATCTTCCACTAAGTCTTGAATAATCGATTTGGTGTCAACTGTAGGTTCGCTAGACTCATCTCCAATGACTACATCAGTTTGAGTAGTTAGTGAATCAGTCTTTTCAGGTTCTGACTCAGTCACTTGTTCATTTATATTTTCTTTTATTTGTGTTACTTCGGGTTCAACGAGGTTTTCACGCGCTTTGCGGGCTTGCTTCTCTTCGCGTTTACGGATTAGCTCCTTTAACGCTTCATTCCCCAAATTTCGTTTTTCATTTAGGTTTGGTTTCATGGGTTTTGGTTTTTCCTTTCTTGGTTGGCACATATTCTTAATTATAACACAACGCGGAATGGTTGTCAACTACAATTTGGTGAATAATTCGCCGATGATTTCTGAATTTATATCCTCAGGATTAGCTAACGTCCACTCGATACTCACCCAATTATCCACCTTAGGGTCGAATGGGAGTTCGTTTCCTGAAAAGAATATCGTGCGGTTAGTACGTGGGCGTTTAAAATCGCGAGGTGTCAGATATTCAACATACTCAGAATCACTTGATTGTGTCTTTTCTGCAACCGAAAGACATGCTAGGTCAAATTTTGCTGACAGACCATGACCTTTACGTAATGGTTCAGTATTATAGTTATCAAGTATACCTCTCGCTATACTTGATAACTTATCATCTAGTGACTCTTCGTCTGAGTAAAACATAATGGTGTTTTGTGGTACATCATCAAAATAGTTGAGGAGGTACCACTTTCTAATGCGCGGACGCATTAGAAATCCCAGTCTTCATCAGTCATCTCTTCAACGTTAGTAGATACTACGTATGAATCACCTTTGACTGAGAAGAAGTCATGATTTTTACTTGAAGTATTCAGAGCGTTCTCAATAATCGGGTTGATAGGGTCGTGAGAGAACTCCTGTGGTCGACCAAGGTTAGCTAATGCTCTATTCCCGTTATATTTAATGTATTCGATTACCTCGTCTTCCATTCCGATTTGAGAATAGATTTCTTTCGTATAAGCAACTTCGTTTTCGAATAAATCCCAAAGTAACTCGTACACTTCTTTATCGGCGCGTTTTTGCTCATGCTCAGTTAGTTCATTATAAATCTCTTGAGCTGAATAACCGACACATGAACCATGGATAGTTTCGTCTAACATAATTTTACGTATAATCTCACCACTAGTTGTCATTTTACCTAGTCCTGCAAGGTATAGTGGGTAGAAAAATCCAGAGTAGAATAGATAAGACTCCAAGAACACACTAGCGACGTGCGCCATATATAAATCATATCTAGACGGTTCTAACGTTACTAATTTGTTGTAGTAAGCAAGAATCCTGTCAGCTTTGTAAGTTAGATATTTGTTACCAGGAACCCATTCATCAAGTAGATAGTCTGTTTCGGCAGAAGGTAGTAGAGACGTAAAGATTGTTGAATAACTCTTCGCGTGAACTTGTTCGATAAAGCTCATATAGGCATATACAGCTTTAAGTCTATCATCGTTCACATGCATACCTAATACGTTCATTCCGACATTACCTTGCTGAGTGTCTAATCCAGTTAATCCGGCTAGAACTTTTTTGAACACATCACGTTCGTTTTCGTTTAGTGCATCCCAAGATGCGATATCTTTTGATACTTTAAATTCAGTGTCTAACCAAAATTGTTGAATATTCTGGTTCCAATACATATAGATTAAGTCATCAGTTTTATTCCAGTTTACTGCTTGCATTATTTCGACCCTCCGACAATATCATTATAAAGTGTTACATACTCATTAAAATCAATAGGTGAACCTAAAGTCGCATTATAGAACGCAGTGATGTGGTTTTGACTTTGTGGTTTAGTCAGTACAGCAACGAAGTCACTGTTGTGAATGGTCCACACGTAATCGTCACCTACAATTGTGCTCATAACGTAAGTGTCACCTTTTTGAATCCACTCACCTGGGTTAGTTTCAGCTATTTGTGTTAAAGTTTTAACGAATACTCTAAGAGCCCCGTCATTACGATTGTTCTTTTTGAATAGTATCTTAGCTTCAGGGTCTTTCATAGCGTGCCAGTAATCAAAACATGGTTTTGGCTCTTTCGCGCTCGGGTGTTTTTCATTCCATTTCTTTGCGTGGTTTAAGTGATAGTTTCTAAATTGTTTTGCTGTGTTCATTGTTGTTTCTCGCTTTCGTAGTGGACACAAGAGGGTAAACCCCTCTTGTGTTTGGTTTTAGATTGAACAAGATGTACACTCTTCAATTGATAAGAGTTTATTTCTTGTGTAGTATAGAGATTTTAATCCCTTGTGGTGAGCATAAGCATAATACTTAGATAGCTCACGAGTTGATATGTTACTATTGACGTACAAGATAGTTGAGATACCTTGGTCAATATGAGGTTGAATAACCGAGATGAGGTCAATTAACTTCATTTGGTCAATCATATATGCACTCTTATAATAGTGTGCTGTAATAACGTCTAGGAATGGCATTGGATAGTAAGTTTCCGCATTACCATAACTACGTCGTTCGATTAGGTCTACTACAGGCATAACTGAACTTGTCGCATTTTGCACATAAGAGATACTTTGTGTTGGAGCGATAGCTAAGCGATATGCATGATATAGCCCATATTTCTGCACTCGTTTTTTCAGATATTCCCAGTCTCCGATACTTGGGATATGGAATTTCTCGAATAACTTAATAATCTTAGGAGATTGTGGTCTAAACTCCTGAGTTAAGTATTGGTCGAAATAGTTTCCGTTTGCGTATTCAGATTTGTCGAAATCTTTGAACGTTACACGTCTTGTTCTTGCAATATTGCATGACGATAGTAAACTGTAATAGTTCATCATCGCAAAGAACACCGATGCGAATTCTTTAGCCTCTTCACTTTCATATTCTATGTGATTTTTAGCTAGAAATCCGTGTAAGTTCATTACACCAAGCCCTACAGAGTGTAGCTCATCGTTAGCTTTTCTAACACCTGGTGCATTTTCGATTTGTGAAAGGTCTGTAACAGTCGTCAACGCCTTCATTGCTGACTTGATAGGTGCGTAGAAATCATCAGACTCCATGATATTTACTATGTTGATTGAGCCTAAGTTACATACTATATCTCGTTTGATGTCATCTTCTTGACCGTAGTTAGTAATTGTTGAAGTCTCTTGTAGCTGCATAATTTCGACGCATTGCCCAGTCAAGATACCATTGAACATACCCATATGTCTGATTGGTTCGTTAAAACAGTATGTGTAGTGTTTTCCTGGTAATGGGTCGATGCTTGTAACGTGAATTGGCGCTTTTACTTGAACGAGTTTGTCATCGTTAATGTAACTATGAATTCCTCTTTCTTGTAACTCAAGTAAGTTGCCTTGAAGAGTATCCGATTTAGGTGTAGCCGTATTTTTGTTCTCATTTGGTAAATCAAAGTCTATAAGCGTATCAAGCTGTTTCAATTCTGATGCACGAACCTCTTTTATTTCATGGTTATTTTGCACATAAAATTTATGATATGGTGTGCAATCCAAATGCATCCCGTTTGAAAGTGTGACACGTACCAATTCTTGATTTTCGCCTGTTTGTCGAATTGGTGATAACGACCATTCTTGACCGTTCCATACGTATAAATCTTGACCAGATACAGTTTGAATGTCGACATATCCATATTCTCTAGTAAGAATTTTAGTATCACCCGATACACACAAGTTACTTTGCTTAATCTCACCAATATTTTTGAGTGGGTGAACTTTGTTCGCGTTATCTTTGAATACCAGATACGGATAACCCGATTGTAATTGCATTTTTGCTATTTGGTTTAGAATATCACGAGCTGATGCTTCGCGTTTTCTAATCTTAGGGTTCGCAACCATATCATCATACATCTCATCGAGATTTATATCGTCTAGAGTCTTACCATATACTTTATAAACGTTGTGTGGGTAGAACATAAAGAATGGTTTATTCGCTTTGGCAAGCTCCATGAATTTACTTGGAACAATTACACCTGTAGATATAGTCGCAAGGCGTAATCCTTCGTCGGCATTCACCTTCTTAGTGTCTAAGAATTCTGGTAAGTCCGCGTGGAAGATGTTTAGATACACAGCTCCTGCACCAGGGCGTTGACCTAATTGGTCAGCGTATTGGAAACTCATTTCTAGAGATTTTGCCACAGGTAAGACACCTTTAGCTACACCTTCGATTCCTTTGATACTTTCAGAACGTGCTCGTAACCTAGAAAGGTTTAACGCTACACCACCACCCATTTTCGATAGTTGTCTCGCTACACCTTCGTTATAGTTAATACTATTTAAACTATCGTCTAACTGTAGTAAGTAACATGATGCTAGGTCTCCTCGACGTGTACGACCAGCGTTTAAGTACGTTGGTGTTGCTGGTTGATAGATACTAAGCATTAGTGCGTCAAGTAGTTCAGTTGCAAAGTTCTCATCACCTTGAGCTAAATATAAGGCAACAATAATATTGTGTTGCTCGATATTTTCCAGATACATTTTCTTGTCGTTAGTTTTCAGAGCATAGTCTTGATAGAATTTGGTCGCAGCCATATATGATGCGAACTTATGATTGTATGAATAAGACTTCTTAATTAATTTCTTCAAGAACGACTCTTCGTAAAACTCAAAGACGTCAAAATAGAAATCTTCGTCTACAAGATAGATTAATCTCTCAATCTCATCGGGAAAATGCATAGTTTTTTCCTTAACTTCTTCAAGGAAAACAGCTAGCGCCTCTTGGTCTTTTTCTAGATTATAAAACCCAGTTTTCGGGTCAGTTTGTGTTATAGCGTTATTTAATTCGATGTGGTTATGTTTCATGTCCACCCTACCTTTCTGATTTTCGTTGGGAATTATCCCCGTGCTTCACTACTATTATACCATAGATAGCAAAATATGTAAAGTGACTATCGATAGTGATTAATTAGTCGTTTAACTTTGTCTACGTCGTCTGAGTTACCAGCGAGTTCAAATTTGTAGTAATCTATGTTCAACTTCTCACCTATAATGTCTGCGGCCTTTGCGAAATTTGGGCCCCAGTTACGATTACCTGATGACAGTATTAGTTTACAATTGTTGTGTGTTTTGTTTAGGAATTTCACGACCGCATTTGGAACTACTCCAAACCCAACAGTTGGGCAAACTAAAACAAAATCACCATCCTGATATTCTTTCATCGGGATGGCGTTTTCATCTAATTTAAGCGCGAATCGTTTACAGTTCCCTGTTAAAGAGTAATATACGATTTGCATAATGTATTCCTTTCTATGTACCTGGAGGGTAGATATAAGATACTGAACCTTGAGCATTCACAGGATTGAACCATCCTCTGTAATCTCCAATGCTTTGGTTCCCGGCATAATTTGATTCTAATACTCGAATTTCGGTATTACTACGTACGTCTGTAACATATGCTACGTGGTTACCACTCCATACAGCTATAGCACCTGGTTTTGGTGTGGTACCAACTTTAAATCCTTGTGATGCAGCACTTGCTGCCCACATATTACCATTACCCCAGTAATTTCCAGCCCATGGTGCTAAACATTTAACACCCCATGTACATTGTCCCCATGGATATGAATTCGCTGTTTGTACGATATTCGGTCTAATTGACCCGGCTGTAGCTGGTTCGGATACATCATAAGTTGATGTTGGAGTGTAGCTATAGTTGTGAGATGCTGAACGAACAGTTGCGTTACTGGTCGCTTTTTGTTTCTTAGCTTCTTGTTTAGCTTTTTCTTCTTTTGCTACTTTGGCAACTTTTTCTGCTGTAGCTTTACGTTCAGCTTCTTTTTCTTTATCAATTTCGTCGTCAATTGCTTGCACTTTTGTTTCAAGTGTAGTTTTCTCTGATTTCAGATTTAATTTCTGAACTTTTTTAGCAACTTCAGCGTCATGGTTTTCCACTTCACCGTTTTCAGCTAATTTCATTTTTGCTGAAACTTTGTCGATTTGTTGTTTGAGTTCAGCTCGTTTTTCATCACGAGTTAATTCTTTTGGAGCTTCCTTTGGAGTTTCACTAGGTGCTACAGGGGCAGCTTCCTTTGGAGTTTCTTTTTTTACTGCTAAAGCGCTTGTAGTCTCCTGAGTTCCTTCGTGGGCGCTTGCAGTTTGAGTCGCAGCACCAGCTAGAAGGGAACTTAAGGCTACAACGCTTACTGATTTACGTCTTTGTATGTGTTGTATTCTTGCCATATTTTTCCTTTCGTCTTATCCTTTATTCACCAATTAATTTGGCCACAACTTAATTATACCACAATTTGGTAGAAAAGTCTAGGATGTAACAGAAATGTAATATTCAAATTGTGACAACAGCCATTCCCACATTAGATATTGCTCGTAATAATAACCTGTATCGTACTGAGCATAAAGATATTTGGCATCTAACCTCTCAAGCGTACTCTGGATGCATTCTGGTGTGTACCCGGCTTCTTTACGCGCAGTCTTAGTCCATAACGGGTTGTTTGATGGTCGAGATAATTTCGAAAGTACTTTGGCGTATTTATCTCGCGTCTCGTAGTAATCATTAATCTTACGCTGTAAATACGGTATCGCCATTTGACAATAGTAGACTCTATCCTCTTCATGATATAGAGACTCGAGCGTGTCAACTAACTCTAATAGAATGCTGTCTTGCACTCTAAATACAGGATGGTCTCCGAATTTTTCGATAAGATAAAATGTAGCGTCGTGGGCGTTTTTCTTACGCACTAGACTGCGAAGTTTGTTGTTTGCACGTTTATTCAAGATTGGCTGCATAAGCGCCTCCTAAGTATGGAATAATGTGGTCTTCGTCAATTCTCTCAATAAAATCACGAAGTGCTGGTGTTGTTGCTTTTTCTATATGGTAATATTTTCCTTTATTGTACGTTGCTATGTACATTGGTGGGATTGCTGGGTGATGCATCAAGAACATTTCATAGATGTCGCTCGGTTTAGAGTGCGGTGGAATTAGACCTGAGACATAACTTTCAAAGTTTCTATCTCCTCCTGCTTCACGAGTTAAGTCGACAACAAATTCTAATATGTCTGATTTTTCTTGTAATTTGCGAACTATCCCAGCTTCAATAAGGGGTGTGAGCATTCTCATATATCTCACCTCATAGAAGTATAGTTCGCGAGTCATAATAATAACACGTTCCATAAATGACACAATCGTCTATGACGATTCCTTTCCTGTAGAATATGACAAAACACCTAGGGGAACAAGTCCCCTAGAGTGAATGTCCGATGTTCGGTATTATTGTCCGTTATTTGGATTTTGGAATCCAGGTGCACCAAATCCTTGTGCGTCAAATCCTTGTGCAGGTGCTCCAAAACTTTGTGCTGGTGCTCCGAATCCTTGTGCAGGCGCTCCAAAACTTTGAGCTGGTGCTCCAAATCCTTGAGCTCCAAAGTCACCTACTGGTGAGTCGAATGTCGGAGTTGCAACACCCGCAAATCCACCTGTTGGCGCTGGTGCGTCAAAACTTGATGTTGCTCCGAAACTTGATACTGTAGTTTCTTCAGCACCCCAAACTTTAGCGTGACCGCTACGTCTGAAGATTTCATCAGGTGATTTAGTTGTAGCTAATGCTACTCTGAAGTAGTCGTTACCTTTGTTTTCTGCTAAAGTTAACGTAACAGTTGCTGGAGTATCTTTAACTAGGTAGTAACCCACATTTCCTGCGATAGGGTCTACTTTGAAGTCAAAGATTGAGTAAGCTCCTTGAGGTGTTTCGATGTTTCCGAATTGTCCTGGCATTTTAATTGATACTGAGAAAACAGCTTCAGGATATTGGCGGAATACGTTTACTAATTCATTTTTCACCGCTTCTACTGGTGTTTGCATAGTAATTGTGTTTGGTAATTTACTTGACCATGGTAATTGAGCATTTAATTTCCATGATACATATCTAGTCATCACTGAACCCGCTAATTCTGGTTTCTTAGATGCACTAATTTTTAATTTGAATAATTCTGCTGGTACGTTTTCGATGTCGTGTCCTGTAAATACTAATTTCTTGATTGGTTTTCCGTTATAATCTTCTCCTGGGTAAATTGAAATATTTCTTTCGAATGTGAATGAATTTGCCATATTTTGTTTTGAACCTATACTATTGTACGAATCGTAGTCGCAACTACTAAGTCCAGTCAGTCATTGGTGATTCTAGGCTGTTCGCCCTTCGGTTCGTTCCTTTCTTGAGTTTTTACTTTTGAGTTTTTATTTTGAGACTTACTTACTTAGGTAACTCATTTTTACAGATGCTCGTCACACATCCAACCTCTTAGACGGGAGGGCCGTATAGTTTTATTATACCACATTACTTGGTCGTTGTCAAGCAATTTGTATTATTCGATATCGTCGGGATATCATCGGTATAAATAAATTATAACACAACAAGAGAACATTGTCAAGTGACTTTTAGGTATGTTTTGGTATATTGGTATGTTGGTATGTTTGGTATATTTCTCATGTTATAATCATTTATATCATGAAGTGTGTCACCTGTCAAGTCCTTTTTCACATTTTTTTTGACAGCAATTGTGATTTCTACTTGTTATATTTATATTATATCATAACTCGACGCAATTGTCAAGCATGAAAATAAAAATCCCTGAAAAATTTCAGGGATTGATTGTAGACTACGATGCTTGTAGTACATTAACCCACTTCTCAGTGAACTCAGCGGTCATGTCTACGTACGAGTCTAAGTTTAGTTTATCGTATATCTCGTCTATCTCTTCGTCAGTCTTTTTGATAAGAGATGAGTTATCAAGGTGTAATTTCATATTGTCACCAAGATTTGATATTTTAGCTTTCTTCAGTGTTGGAACTGAAGGGATTTTTGTAGCACCTTGCTCGAGTAGATCAGCTTTGTACTGTTCAAATTCAGCCACACTCATTGTGTTAGGCCAATGCTTGTGAACTTCGTCCTTACCAAGAAGTTTGTATAATCTGACAAGTGTATCAGGTTCAGCGAGTGGTGCGTCATCAGGTAATTCTGTTAAGAATTGATTGAATTTCTTACCAGGCTCCATTTGCATTACATTGTATTTAGACATTTGGATACCTTCTCCCGTTAACCAAGAGCGTAATGTGCCTTTGTGGACAGTGTCTGTATCATCAACAAATAGAGACCCTGATGTCGGTCTCATGACCCACGATGCCATTTGTACAAACTCTCGTTTCGATGCTTGTGATTTGTATTCTTCAAGGGCCTGCTTGATTAATTTCTTATCAATCGGTTTGTTCACTATATCTTCATTTTGTAGGTAGATTGTGAGAACTCTGTCGATTAATGCTGGGTGCGTTAATCTACTATCGATTTGGGCACCTTGCCATGCTGTAAGCATTCCGCCTTTAGCTGACACTATTTGACCGTCGTGCGACTCCATTCTGTTATTTGTATCTTTAGATACGAAGAAGATGTGTTCAGGGTCAATAGTAACCATTAGTTTTGGTAACTCACGGTCTAAGATTGCTTGGTTGATTTCTTCTGAAATATCATAAACGTAGATACCATCAGTATTTGATGACGGTACTTTACCACCTTCTAGGGCTACAGCCATAGCAATAATTGCTGTAATCATTTGCCCGATAGCACGCATAGCAATTGCTTTGTTGTTTGCGCGCACGTTAGTGTCAAATGACCCGTCTAGTACTCCAGATGCTGAGTTCAGTATTAATTTATAACCTTCCTGTTCGATATTTACCGCATGCCACTCGGGAGTTCCAAATGGAATGGTCTTGAGTTTTGCTTTAACAGCGATTCGGTGGTTATAGATTTCTCGGTATACGTCTCGACCATTACCGTCGTAGAATACTCCGAGGTTGATGAGCAACATGGGATAATACCCGGCGAAGTCCTGGTGTAATGTGTGACACGTTGATGTATACTTGTACCTCGAAATTAAGTCTTCACGCACCTTGGTTGGGATGCATTGGAAGACAGAAAAATCATCCTCGTGGAGGATTTCGTCAGTACGTTTTGAATTATTATATAGGTATGGAACCTCGTGTAATAGTTTAGTCGGATACCCTGTATCTGACGTTCTTGATTGGTTTTTAATCAGATTAAGAAGTGCTTGTGACACTTCTCCTTTCGGTATCTTCGAAATATATTTGTATTGGTTCCTAAGTTTCTTAATTTTCTTTTTATCTTGCTCTAATTGAGCTCCGAAAATTTCAGCACCATGTATACCACCAATTGAGAAGTTGACGTGAGTATTTGAATCCACACCGTATCTGTCTATTAGCGGTAAGTAAGTACCGAATGTATCGAGTAATTCTCTTCGTTTTGTTTTCGGTTCTGCTGGAATTTTAAATCTAAGTACATGATTAGTTGAGTCGTTCCAGTTTTTCCCACGGAAAGATGCGTAGAAGTTGTATATTGACATAAACTTCGCATAATGTTCGTTAGCCACTTTTGGATTGTGTTTCGCGACTTGGTTATAAACGTTTGTTACATACCAATCTTTAAAGTACTCTAACATGTCGAACTGTTCTATACCGCGCTCTTTTGCGATGTGAGCTGCTGGGTACATAAATGTGACAGTTGGACTATCCACAATCGGTGTATCTGGTGCAATGATGTTTTCCACGAATTTAGCACTTGATGCATTTACTGTGATGTTTTTACGACTTAATGATTCGTACGCTTGAAGTAAACTTTCACGTACAGTTTGTGTAATTTCCATTTTCGAACCAAGATAAACAACATCTTTAAGTTCCGCTACGTCGTTAATACAGTATAAAATATCTGCATAGACGTCTTCTGAGTGACCTGTTTTATTTGATTCTGATTCGATAATCGAACCACCCATCATTCCTACTAAGGTCTTTAACCCAATGATGATACGACCCCTGTCCACCATCTTTTCGTTCAAATAGCCCGCATCAATTTGATTACCATACATTTCGTAATCAGTAGTTCTGATGCGCTTAGCTGTATCATTAATTAATGTGTCTGAAAACGCACGTAACGTTTCTGGAGTAGTGTGTGTGCGTCCAGCTACAATTGTCTTTTTAAAGAAGTCCCACATCTGTATATCGTACGATAACGAGTTATAAGCGATATATTTATCTACTTTTGGTGCGACTTCGTCCTCTTCTAAACCTAGAAACTCAGCAAGGAGTGAATCCTTACCGAGTGAAGGTACTTGTATTCTCATATGTTCTGCAAACCGGGTTGCATCTTTTGTTAAATCATACAGTTTATATTCGTAACCTGAGTCTCGACACGCTCTTTCAACTTTCTTTGCATCAAATGGATTGTTGACAAGATAGTGCACTTCTAGAAAATCATTATCATCTATGAATGCTGCACAAAAGAGGTTATCGTACGACTCCATATCCCAAAATTGTCTCATTCAATTTTACCTTTCTAGTTCGTTTTCGTATAGTTCTTTGACACCTTCTTCTAGTTCTTTGGCGTCGTTATATTTGCGAGCTACTTCGAGCTGTTCGGCAAAGGTCATTTGTTTATACCTTTCTGTGTCACTCATCATAGTTCGCTCGCTAAGCAAAAACAGGTGTGTAGACTCTAGTAGAGGTTCTTGTTGAAGTAATACTTCTGCAACATGAGCTCTATCCATTGGGTTACTCTTATCGAAATATTGTTGTTCAGGATATGGTTTACTCATATTATTTCGCCATGCGAATTCATTTAGTTTGTTAAATAAGTCAATAAGACCATTGTGCGCATTCGTACGAGCTATATCGTATGGTCTGATTAAATCACCGTATTCATCCGGTGTTGCATCAAGCTCATACATTTCGGTAGCTTGTTTGTTGTAAGCGTCGCGCTCATATACGTATTTAGCAACGTATTCGAATCGTGATGACCAGTTAGCTAACTCTTGAGGGTCTGACTCTTTTAGCTCAGTCAGTTTATTTACAACATTTCTGAACGCTTGAGCGTCAAATCCGTTTAGCTCTTTCACATATCGTTTATATGCTTCTGGGTATAACGCGTCGTCACCTAATGCTGGTAATACGATATTGTCATACTTTTCATTTTGGATAGCGATAGCGTGTCTCATTTGAGCTTCTAGTTGAGTTTTGAGGTCAATATCCGAATCAATCGGTTTAATCGCATTATGTTGCATCGCACGCGTAACCATCGATACGTCACGAACTAGTCTAGGGTAATGATAATCATCGAATAGCTTATACCCTAACTTATCGTTAGTTTGTTTCGCTAAAGCACCTAACTCATGTTTCGGCAGAGGGTCTAGTTGATAAGCTGCCTTCATGATTGGGAGTAAGTCACTAGTCTGTTTGCTAGTGATAGCTTTAATTAAGTTCTCATTTTTCATGCAAAGTTTTCCTTTCACGTTGGTTTGTTCACCTATATTATACCATAATTATTGGGTTCGGAAAAACGAATCCTTTCACCGTGGTTATTTTTGTAAAATAATGTAGCACCACTAATTATGTATGGATTAAAACAAAAAACCCGCAAACGCGGGTTGTAAATGGTTAGCTGTGTAGGAGTTGCACCTACAGTAATGACTAAAGAAAAGGGAGGTGAACAAAATTCATTACATGCTCATCAGCTATTAACTTGCGTATCACTACGCAAGATAGGTTAAGTGATGCTACTATAGTTAGTATACCATAGTAGCGATAATTTGTCAAGTGTTAATTGTTGTATCTCGGAATTTTCGCTTCAATAAGGAAGTTCGCTGGAGATAATGTCTCTGGGTGATTAAACGTCACTCGAGATAGTGCGCTGGTACAGAACAATCCTTTACGGGCACGTGTGAGCGCCACGTACATCAGTCGTCGTTCACTCTCATAATCACTGTCGTCAAGCGCCATAAGCTCAAATGATTGCTCTTCAAGTGATGGTAGGAACACATAATCCCATTCTAACCCTTTGGCACCATGCATTGTTGCAATCGTTACACCTTCTGGAGTTTCTTCCTTGACAAAAGATTCCATATCAAAGGTGAATGCGTTAACTACATCGAATAGAGTTGATTCCGTGTGAGTAGCGTAATACTCATCACTAAACGTAGCCACTAACTCTTTGAGCGTATCTATATGTTTAGCATACCTATCTGAATTCTTAAGATTTTGCGTCCAGACTTCGTAACCTGTCTCCCTAAGTAAGAAGTCAACAGCTTCTGCAAGTGTGAAGTCTTTGTTGTGGTCAAGAAGTGATAGATACACGTCGCGATAGACGGCTACCTTTTTCTGTAAGCCTGGTGTTAGTTCATCTATCTTTTCAGATAGTATGAATTCAATTACCGACATATCATATTTGATAGCTAGTAGCTCTATTTTTCTAAGAGCAACCTCTCCAATTCCTCGTTTAGGTCTATCTAGAGTCGCGATAAACGCGTAGATATCTTTAGGATTGACGAGAATTTTCAGGAAGTTTAGCATATCAACCATGACTTCAGACTTCATGAAGTCTGCAAATGATGTTGTATCGTTGATTGGAATTTTATTTACCTGTAATTCTCTGTTCAGAATTGGGAGCGCCATTCGTGAGCGAACCAGAATAGCTATATCCGAATAATCTATACCGTGAGCGTGAATAGCTTTGATATAATTGACAATCGCGTCAGCTTCTTTGGTATCATCTTCGTATTCACGATATGTGACACCTGCAAATTCTTCATCATTTTCAATAGCTGAGACCATATCGTACATATAGTCAGCACCCTCAGTATTATACTTGATTAGATTGTTCGCATAATCTAATATTGGTTGATATGACCTATAATTTGTCTCTAGCGGATAAACCACACCTTTATCGAGGTAACTTAAGAATATATCAGGTCTCCCACCTCGGAATGAGTAAATACTTTGGTGCACATCACCGACTAAGGTTAGTGACCCGTTTTCTATACTGTTGATAAACTCGAACTGCAGAGCGTTAGTATCCTGCGCCTCGTCCACCATTGTGTGTATTAGTGAGTTTCTAAACTTACCGAGTATGTCTTTATCTGAATTCACCATCAGGTGCATAATGAATAATATCTGGTCGTATGTGATTACGTTCGCTTTACGCGCCTCAAGTATCGACTCTTTGAATACTTCATAACAGAAGTTAACGATTCGTTCAAGTTTCTCGGTATCCGTTATCTGAAACGTTTTACGATTAGATTTACGGAATCGTTGGATAGTTTGGTTAGAGAATACACCCTTGTCCAATTCTGTTGGTTCACTCATATTGACAAGTGCACCTATTGATGACACTATCATGTTGATGTCCGATGCTTTAAATTTAACCTCATCACCGGGTTTCCAGTTAGACCACGCTAATGGGTTTGTCCATGATAATAGAAATTGGTCAAATTCTTCATCACGACCAATATGTGTATCGAGAATACGACGATATAGAGTACGTGTTGAGCTCTCATCAATTATTGAAAAGTTAGAATTTAGACCAACAGTCATTGCGTTATCTTTGATAATCTGACCCATAACCGAGTGGAAAGTACCTGTGATGACACGTCTCATTTGTTCCTTGGTCAGTGTTTTAGATAATTTCTCTCGTAAATCACGAGCTGATAACTTAGTGAATGATATGATAAGTAAGTTACCTGACGGATACATTGTGAGTATCTTTTTAGCTCGAGCTACCATAGTAGTACTCTTACCTGTACCGGCCATAGCGGCCCCTATCGTTAATTGTTTGACAGGGGCGTCAGCTAAGGTTTGTTGTTTTTCATTTAAGTTCATTTCTACTTACCTTTTAAGTCGTTAATTGCTGCTGTAGCAGCATCTGTGATAGCTGTTTTAATCACACCAAATGCTAATTCATACATTGTTGAATATAATTGGTCAGCAACAGCCTTCTTAGTCTCTTCATCTAAGATGTGGTCAACTGTGATTGCTGGCTCTTCAACTTTTGGTTCTGATTTAGTCGTTTTCTTCTTAGTTGCTTTCTTAGTTGCTTTCTTAGTTTCAACTTTAGATTCTTCAGCTTTAGGCTCTTCAGCTTTAACCTCTGCTTTAGGTTCGACTTTAGGTTCTTCAGCTTTTGTTTCAACAACAGGTTGAGCTTGAGGTGTTGGTTGAGCTTGAGGTGTTGGTTGAGCTACGGTTTGCTCAGGAGCAACGCTTGTTGGGAATCCGTTATAATGTGTTTGAGGTGGTGTTTGAGGTGTATCGTTTCCACCAAACACATCTACAACATAACCTTGTGTATTATTCACAGGTTGAGTTTGCACTGGTTGTTGAGCTGGTTGAGCTTGCGCGGGTTGAGCTTGTGCTGGTTGAACTTGTGCTGGTTGAACTTGTGCTGGTTGAACTTGTGCTGGTTGAGTTTGCACTGGTTGTTGAGTTGCTTGTTGAGTTGGTTGTTGAGTTGGTTGTTGAACTGGAACTTGCCCAGTTGCTTGTTGTAATAAAGAGTCAAAAGATTGTGTGAATAAGTTAGTCATTATTTACCTGCTTTCTTCCAGATATCTAGTATAAACTGGATTTGTGATATTTTGTCTGTAGATTCTGAGTTGATGACCTCTGTGATTTGGCCAAGAACATCATCCTCAGTTTGTAGTTTCTGTGTTAAAATTAATTCAATGAAGAACATTCTATCTTCAGCGATAGCTTCTTGAATATTATGTAATTTAGAGATATCCGCTGTGCGTAGTACGTCTACATATAACTTCATCGTTTGCGAGTGTAATGGGAGTTGGGCGATTACTGGATTCATAGTACTATCGATTGCTCGCACTAAGTTATTAACCACCGAGTGGACGTTTGCCCAGTCTCTTTCCGTCATCATTTTACTCTCTGCTCCACTTGATAATTTTGGAAACAGCGGGTGCATGAATGAGATTAAATGATTTCGTAAAGTACTATTGTGGATATACAATGTCCCCAAAAGTGCGTTATTCACGTACTGTTGGAATAGCTCATTTTTCTCAGCGATTCGTCTGTTCACTTCTTGTTGTTGAGCTGTACGTTTTCGAACCACATATTGCTCAATAACCGGGTAACCTATCGCGTTTAAATTTTGTTGTAATTCTGCTTTATATCCAGCCATTAACCCGTTCAAATATCGGTTATAATCAGTTGATGACTGTTTTACATGAGCCACTAACCCTTGAACGTTTTTAATATCGTCCGATGTTAGCGTATCATTTTGCACCTTAGGTAATAAGGTGTGTACTTCAGAAGCGATTTGCTCCCAAAGTGAGCGGTCAGCTTTTAGACTGACTGCGTGTAATTCTTTAATTTCATTTGTCATTATACCACCTGCCATTGGCTCGGTTCAGAATAAAACAGTGATGACCTGTGGACTTCATAATATACGCCACCAGGTTTGAGCTTACGTTTTGCATATTTTCTCGCCTCTTGTTTCGATAAGTGTCGCATATTTTGCACCGCTCTAAATAGTGGTGCTGATACTTCTTTTGGAAGTTGTGCGTAATGTGAGCGCACCCACCTACTCAAATCGTCTGTGTCAAATTCGGATGTATCTGTGTATTCATCATATGTCTCTATCGTCTCTGTAATATATGACCGTAGCCATTCTTCGTCAAAATTTCCTTCAAGTATTAGGATGTCGAATTTACCTTCAATGGTAAATAGTCCAACACCAACGTCCGATTCATGAAGGGTATCTAAATCAGTCGCGTACAATAGGCGCTCATCACCACGTTCGATAAGTACTGCATAGTTAATTATGTCGTAGTGTTTCTGAGGATAAAATGTAAGTATATAATCATCAAGAGTATACGTTATAACCTCTTTCGGTGTGTTAGGTAACACTGTTAGATTCGGTGTATAGTCTAAATCTATTTTACCTTGTTCTACTAATTTCTGGTACACGTCGTTCGGGATTATAAGTTTATTCTCCTGCTCAATGTGGTGTTTTACAAACGGTAATGAACAATGGTCTTGATGTTTATGTGTCACTATACTGCACTTTATTTCGTCCAATTCGCCTGAATATAATTCTTTTGTTTTCTTTCTAGTTAGTCCGAGGTCAATCATGATTGTATCGTCAATTACAACGCAATTTCCATCTGACCCGGTCGAGATTATTTCCACGTTAAACATACGGTATCCCCCGGACTTTCCTAGATTGTTTTTCGAAATTTTTCAATCGGTTCACCTTCCTTGATTGTTAATTCATGAAAAAGAAGGGGTGCGGGGTAGTCACCCCGATAGTGCCGTTTTGTGTATACAAAACGGCAAAAAAAGATAGACACACTATAATTATAGCATGTCTATTCCGATTTGTCTAGTTAGTTTTGAATTTTCTTACAACTAGAGCTGTGATTAATAACCCGAAACCTAATAGCATAGTTGAGTCTGTTGTTGTACCTGTATTTGGTAACACTTTGTTTCCACTCTGTACTTTAGAAGGCTTAGTTGGCTCTTCTTTCGAAGGTTTAGTTGGCTCTTCTTTAGAAGGTTTAGTTGGCTCTTCTTTAGAAGGTTTAACATGTTCTTCTTTAGAAGGTTTAGTAGGTTCTTCTTTTGAAGGTTTCACTGGCTCTTCTTTTGAAGGTTTCACTGGCTCTTCTTTTACAGGTTTCACTGGCTCTTCTTTAGAAGGTTTCACTGGTTCTTCTTTAGAAGGTTTAGTTGGTTCTTCTTTAGAAGGTTTCGTTGGTTCTTCTTTCGAAGGTTTCACTGGGTCTTCTTTTACCGGTTCAGTAGGCTCTTCTTTTGATGGTTGTGGCGGGATTTGGTCACCAGAAACATTACCTGAACCTCTAACAATTTGTACTAACACGTCTTTATCCCAATCTAATCCATTAGTTGCTTGGATTCGGATATTATTCTTAGGGTCTTTAGACAAATCTTTTACTTTTGTATCATATTCTATACTTACAATCTGGTCTAGAGTAGGTAAAGTAATTGTAAACCCGTGGTCAGTTTCATTAATATTTTCTTTTGCAATTTCGCTGACTATAGTCCAAGGGTCAATACTAGATATGATTCGAGCTTTAAGACTACCTTTAACGTATTCATGATTGTTATCAAGTGTGTCTGTAATAGTAACATTTGTTAGATTATCTTTTCTATAATTTAATCTAGCTCCCCAATGAACTATACTAGGGTCTTTTTCGTCTTGACCACCCCATTTATTAACGACTTCATTAGAGTCTGGCGTACCAGTTTTCTTTAGTGTTGTAGGAACAATTGTACCGTTAAAGTTTAGGTCGTAAACTTTAGTTTCTTTACCACTAACCTTTTCAGTATCCCATTTCGTCATAAGTTCTAAATTCATAGTCTTATTCATTGGGTGTGAACTGAAATAATCGTTGAAGATTGTAGTGATGTCTTTTGTTGCAACATCCGCTGTTGCATTACCGACAACATTACCTTCAACTGATTTAACATCAAAGTTATAGTTAGTCTGTAAACCTAATTCGTTAGGTAACGTGAACTTAACCTTATCACCTTGGTTAATTGTTAATTGGTCATCAAATTTGACACCGTATTTAACAGTTACTTGTGAATATTTATCACCGTGGGCAACCGCTGTCACGTCTGGTTTATTAACTGTGATTTCTTGCCCGTTCTTTGTTACCTCTGCGGCACTTGCTGAATTTGCTCCAGCGCCTAATGTAAATAATGCAGAAAGCATTAGTAGCATCTTTTTCTTATTCATATAATTCTCCGTTTTCTTTAGATTAAGTAGTTTAATGACATGCTCAGGTCAAGTCCTTTAAGACCTTGGTAGGTCTTATTCTTTATCTCCGTTTACGTATCTGTCAGCGTATTCTTGTGCAACTTCTGTGAATACATCGTCATCTTGCATTACAAGGTGTGTATACACATTTACGCGTTGCTCCACATTTAAACTTAAGATTGCTGAAGCTAGTAGTCTCGTTACATCTTGCATGTTACCACGAGCTATAACGTTTACGTCGTTTAGAATGTTTGGGTTATACGATAAGAATACGTGAGTTTCGTTACCCTTATTTGTTGATAATGATTTATCTATTGTTTTCTTGAATTTTTCCATTTTAATTTACTATTTCACCCTTCTAGGGCGCCTTTCTATTGTTTTAATTTAATTATATCATATTATTGTGGATAAGTCCACGATGCGTTTTCTTCGATTTGTTTTTGTAACCATTCGATTCTCTTAGAATCAAGTCTGATTGATGTTGAGAATTTCTTTTTTCTATCAATCATATCTTCTGTTGTTGCTTTACCAACATGAAGACCTATTATTTCATTCTTTTCGTTAAGGAGTGGTGCACCACTCATACCAGGGAGTGTGTAAGCTGTTGTGTACCATAATCCGTGGAGTTGCTTAATAGTTTCCCCGTGTGATTCGTACGGTCTACCAACGTTTAAATCTGGTTTTTCGTCTTTATCAGCCGGATAACCTATGATGTGCACTTTTGTCTTGTCTGTTTCTTCAGAAAGTTTTAAGCTCGCATGTTTATCAACTAGTCGAACTCTAATAATCGCCATATCGTCGGCATCAGATGATTTATAACTTTCGTTGTAAAGTGTCACATCCTGCGGATAAGCATAATACGTCTTACCGTTATGATGGAACTCTATATGTGAAAATGTCGCTCTATCATCACGTAACACGTGTGCGGCGGTAAGTATCACATTGTCTGAGATAAACACTCCGCTACCGTAACTTTTGTACGTGTATTTTTCATCTTCAAATTTCGGTGTTAATTGAACTATCGCTGTGTCTTGTGTTGTGATAGTTTGTGTGAGAGTCTCTTGCTCATTTATTGAGTGGACTGTTGTTGCAAACACATCCATTGTTGATACTTTTGCACCAGTCACACCGACCACGGCTACACCGACTGCAGCTAAGACATTTTTAACCGACATTATTCAATTCCCCTTCCCATAATTCTTCTAATAATTTAATTGATGTCTCTAGTTCATAGTATCGCTCATAATGGTTAAATTCCCATAGTATCTCATCGTGATGAACAATTATTGATTTTACTTTGTCTTTGAGTGTAGTGTGAATGTTTTTACTATAATTAGTCGGGTAATAGATATCCATATAGTGTCTGAGGTCGCGTGCTGATACATATTTCTTATCTCTGTATACGTAATCGGTTGCACTGAGTTCGTTATAAACTTCGCGCACCTTATCCTCGTGTGTTGGTGTAGGTCTATATCTTAGTCCCGCTAAGGGTATGTGTTTCAGAGCTAGTTCTTTAAAATACTCCGTGTAGCAGTACCTGTTATTTATCTTAACACGGATATCAGGTCGTATCTTCGCTACTTCGCGTGCGAATGTATCAAACCGTGTCCCAATCTTTTCTGTGAAATATGTGCGTTGGTGTATTCTTTCATTATGTTTAATGATAAGGTCAATGATTTCTTTTCGTGTATATTTATACTCCATTATTGCACACCTCACTTCTGATTTTTTCGATTAACTTTGGAACATCACTAAGTAAGTAATATTTCAAATTACTAGTGTGTTGCAATGGTCGATACCTTGTGAATTTGTATCGGCTCCCTTTCGGGCGATGTACGATAATTGTCTTAAATTCACTTCGATATTTACGCAGTTTGTTCGCAACAATTGTCGTGTTCAACTTAATGTTGTATTCGTGTTCGATAATTCGACACACCTGATTTAAGTTTATATATTCTTCGTCCTCAAACAGGATGGTTTCTAACTTGTAGCTTTTTATTATCTTGTTTATTTCGTTTGGTTTTAACATTTGATGCCATCCTTTCTGGTGTTAGATTAGTATAGAAGGTTAGCGTCTAACCTTCTATAGGTCTTCCAAATACAGATTTTCCGTATACGGTATTAATTATAATTATTGTTGGTGCGGGTTGGTCTATTTTTAGTTGTAGTGTCACATGGTTATCATTACTAGTGTATCGTAACCCGTTCATTCCCGCAGCGTCCATTAACGCTATATCTTTATTCTTTTTAATATCCACTTTGTTTGTCAACTGGTTTACAACTCTTAGGTCTAAACCTTGCGCATTTGGTGACTGAGAATATAATTGCATTATGTTTTGGATTACTGTCTCGATTTCTTTTTTCGTTGTGAAGTGTTTATCCTGAGTACCGTATGGTGTGATTTCTTGTGCGTGATATGTGACTGTATCGATTGGTAACTCTATTTGGTATGAGTCCGATAACCCAATGCTAGAGTATCCCACGATACGTAATCCAACTTCAGTACCGTTTGGTATTACACCTTCAAGCATTTTTTGATATAATTCTCCGTCACGTCCTAGGTGACCCATTACGTGTAATGAACCATCTGTTCTCACACCGTGCACTTGTACAGCGTTCGCGTCATATGGATTTGTTGGCTCTTTGTATAAGACTGCTTTTCCGTAGAATGTTGGTAGGTCACCGCTCTCGTCAATTTCTCCCGCAAGTTCTGTAACATTTGGTTGTTGGTAGAATGATATACCTTTTACTTTTTCCATTGGTGAACCCTCTCTTATTTCTTGATTAATGTCTTTTGTAACTTGTTTAACTTCTTCGCTGATTTCTTACTCACATTTTTGGTTAAGAAATCTGTGAATTTGATTTTTGTCATTTCACTCATCCTTTCTAAAATTTTCGTCGAAAATATTTCTCTTTTAGTAATAAATACGCATCTGTTAACACTTCGCGTTGTTTTGGTGTTATTTTCTTTGTCTCATAACATTCAACTAAAATGTCATATGCTGGGAAGTCTTTGATTATTTTGTTAAATTCATCTTGATATAGTTCTGTGTTCAGCATTAAATGTTTGACAAAACTTCTATCTGATAATTTTAATAGTGCATTATCTTGTTCCATTTTTTTCATCCTTTCTAATATTTTGTTTATAATTCACGAAATTTGTGGGGTTTGGGGTTCACCCCATGAGAATGGTTCGTGTATACGAACCATTCTGTTATAGTGTATATTTATATGTCTCTGTACGAGTTCCATCTTTTGTCGTTACTGAGTGTTCAATTGTAACTTCAGTAGTGTTAGCCATCTTCACTAATCTTTTGTTCGTTACAGTGGTTTGTTTCGTACTACGTGGTGAGCATTTTGATTTTTGTCGAAGTTTGGCATATTCATCTTTTGTGATTAGAATGTTAGTCAAACTTCCCTTGAGTTTGTCGGGACATAATTCATACGTGTGTGACGTTTTATGATAACCGTCAGATATACTGCGGTTGTACCTACGGTACAAGTAACTTTCGTCAATAGTATCTAAGGATGGGATTATCACCTGGTTCCCGACAACACTAATATGTTCGATATAATCGTCAAGAGGTACGTCGTCTAGATTTGTGCGGTAATAGTCTACTAGTTCAGCTTTTTCGTTTTTCAATTGTTTTAGTTGATTTTTATACGGATTAACACATAATAGGTAATATACACCAACACATATAGTGTTTATTATAATTGTCGCGATTGATATATTGATTGAATTTGTTAGTGTTGTACTTGGGCCAATTGAAAATCCAAACCTAAACGAGTCAGTTACTATCAAACCTTTCATCAGTAAGAAAAAGAAACATATCCCTGCTGGTATCGAGAACACTATACTTAGGAGTTCACGGTCTTCTATGTTACTGTCGAGTTCACCTATTTGTTTGTCAAGCTCATCTCTATATTCTTTGTATTCTTTTCGGGTATAAGGGCCTTTTTGCAATATCGTCATTTTATCACCTACCTTTTGCTTTTAACATTAGACATTCTTCGCGTGTTATAGGGATTTCCCTATTATAATATGTATTTAGAAAGTCTCTTTCATAGAAATTCTTATATATTCTCATGATTTGTCGAGTACTATGGTCTGTGTCAGATGGGTTGTGAGACCACTCATCATATAGATATCGCTCATCAATCTCATCTAATGGTGGGAATGTTACTTTGTCACCCTTAACTTCTATACGGTCAATATATTCCGATAATGGTACTTCAACCATATTGTTATGGTAGTCTTGTTCTAGTCGTTCAGACTCATCCGATAAGTCTTTGATTTGTTTATTATACGGTTTCACACTAAAGTAATATACGATTTGCGCGATTATGACAATTGGCACCGCACCACCAATTATGAACAATAATTTTGTATCGTCATTTTCGTATCGAGTGTTAAATGTATATACTATTGCACCTAGACAGTACAGTATACCCACTATTAGTGCTATCATTATCACATTATTTTTAATTAGCTCTATACGTTCACGTAGGGTTTCTTGTTGTTCTTCTAAATTATCTTGACTATTTATATAGTCTTTTCGACTATATGGGCCTTTTACTAGTATTGTCATTATGTCTCACCTACCTATGTTCTTTTGATTGTGTCTTGTAGTCTACTCAGTGTTTTCACGACACGTATTTGTTCTTTTAGTTTCTTCAGTTCTTGTTCATTTCTTTTGGCTTGTTTTTTCTTAATTCTCTTTTTCATAGTCGACCTTTCTCAAAACAAAAAGCAACCTATTGTTGGTCGCCTTGTCTATGCTTATTTAATACTTCTTGAAGGACAATTCCCTCAATGTCTGCTTTTGCTAATTCACTGATTTGGACTTTTTCACCGTTGTTCATTGTCACTTGTATATCCAAGTACGGTTCATATGTTGCTAGTAAGTCGTGTTCGGTGTTTATTCGTATTTGTTCTTCGATTTCCCACTTTGCGTTCTCATACAATTTAATCATATAGTTGAGTGCAATTGCTACAGCTATAACCAGTATTGCGATACCACCGGCACCTACATTTGTTGGTATGAATTGTAGAGACAAACTCCCTAACACAATACCGATAATTGTTGGGTAGTTACGGTCAACAAATGCGGTAATTATGATATAGCTGAACATCAGAACCAGTGAAACAATCAACATACCACGAATACCTACGTTGAACATTAGATATCCATATTCTTCTGTGAATTGTTTTGATTCTTCGATTTGATTAATCCTATCAGCCATTTCACCGAACGTTTTATGTGTTTCTGTGTCGTAGGACGCTGACTTGAAAAACCATATAACTAGTGATGCCATACTAATAATTTTGAGTACTGCTCTGGTGAACGGTACCCACGCGTCATTGGATTTAGCAATTTTTTCTTTGTAGTATTCTTTTAATTTCATATTTTTCTCCAGTTAATATTTTACGTTTAATATCGTGGATTTGGAGGGGTTCGGGGTTTACCCCGTTTTAGACATTGGTGTATACCAATGTCTAAAAAAAGAGGTGCTAGAATCCCCATGCAGACAACCCTTGAGCGTTATATGCTCTGGTTGCTGCGTCTAACTGTTGAGCGAGCGTATTGGTTGGCCCCCATCCAGGCATTGTTTGGAATAAGCCACGAGCACCTGACGGGTTATATGCGTCAAGCCTACCGTTAGATTCACGCGCTATGATTGTTTCCCATGTTTTTGCTGAAACACCAGTACGTTTCTCCATTTCTTTTGCGGCACCGGCACCAATAGTCCCTGCAGTATTACCGTTCGATAATCTTACTGACGGATTCGCTTCGGAAATACTTGAATCGGAAGTTGGTGTAGATGGTTTAGTACCTTTGGTGATAACTTTAGTTTTTGGTTTCTTAGTGACCGTCTCATTAATGATGGTTGAACTAGTCTTCTCACCATTGGTGTATGTGATTTCTTCCACAACTGTCTTTTCACCATTTCGACCTTCAGAAACACTATCATCATACGTGCTAGAGTCCGAAACGGTTCGTGTTTCAAACGGTATTTCTTTAGTTGTTGTACGTGTTTCTTTCTTAACACGAGTGATAGTGAGTGTAGAACCTGACTTCTCAACCTTATCATGAGTTCCTAAAGTGATGTTGTGCTCTTTCAGGATGTCCTTATCAGTCAGGTGGGTCGTAAAACGGTAGTACGCTGACTTGCCATCACGAATTAAGATAGGGCGGGCTTTCGATATGTTAATAGTATTACCGTCACGCTCAACTCTGTCGTGTTTATTAGTAGAGAGTCCTTTTGATTGGAGGATTTCGGATGTATCGGACGAGTCTGTACTTGTGGTATGCTCGATACCATCTATTTTGATATTATAGTTTGTCTGAGCCCAAACGTCGGTTGATACACCACCAACTAAAACCGACGCTAGAGCAATTGTGGTTAATTTCTTCATAGTACTATTATACCATAAATAACGCTTGAAGGCTAGTGCCCGAGTCGTCTTTCGAGGTCAAAGATGTGGGCTCGTAAGTCTTCTATGGTACGTGTTTGTTCAGAAATAGTGTCCTGCATATCGTTAATAGCTGAGGTTTGAGCCATTAGCACATTTAGAACCTGACCTAGTCGGTCGTGGACTAAGTCGGGGTTCTGATAGGTGGCGTTTTGTTTTGCGATATGGTCATTAATCGCATGAATTACAATATCGTTCATCGACAACTTTTTATCTTCGGATATGTCTTTAAGTTGACGTTTAAGTCGTGCTGGTAAGTTCAGCTTTAGTTGTTCTTTAATCTTAACCATTACATTGTCGTTAAGACTTGTACAAGTCCTCTTTCATTTATTCGTCCAGAGAATGGACGTGGAACACCGAAGATAAGGTCTACATCCTTATGATTACTTTCAAGTTTTGACTTGAGTGTTGTGAATAATTGGTCATCCTCCATTGAAACTTGCCCGAAATCGGTAGTATAACCAGTTAAGGCACTAAATCCTCCGCCAAGGAATATTATCGCGTCGAAATAATCCTTCGTACCATACGCGTTCAAGATAGTGTCAGTCACGAGTTTTATGAAGCGCTCTTTAGTCGGATTGACATACGATGCCCATTTTTCCTTACGAGCTTGACGTCTTTTATTCGTACTTGATAATACCTTCTGTAATTCTTTTCGACTTTCGATAGTCAGATGATTACGCTGAGCATTTTTGATGGCGTCTTCGAGCAAGTTACCATATCCCGAAGTGATTGAATACGAGAACTCTGGATTAAACTTCTTATTACGAAATACCGCAAGGTCAGTTGTACCTTCACCGATATCGACAATTAGGAAATCCTCAAGGTCACCGATAGGTGAAGTTTCCTCACCAAGAGACTGATACACAGTTGACATTTCTAATTGGAAATTAGTATCACGAGTATCAAGCAATCCGAAGAATCCAGCTTGACCTTCATTAAATACACGTACAGCAGAAAATGTCACGTTACAGTCAAAGGTACCTGTTGGTCTGAAGATTCTAATCTTGTGTGTACCTGTAAGTAGCGTTTGATATTCAGCTATTAGTCCTAACGTTTTCGCCTCTACAATCGGAACAGAGACAGCTAGTTTCGCATCAGTGTCCCCGTCGATATGTGGCGCAATAGACCCAAACAATAGTGCTGTTGTGATTTCGTGATTTGATTTGTATGTTGTAGACGATACATCAAATTCTTCGTAACCAGGTCTGTCTAATGCGACGTGGCCAATAGCTGTTGGATATGCATAATGTTTTAATGGCGACTCTAGGACTTGAATATAGTAGTCGTTAGGGTCGTGAAACATCATGTATTTACTATCCTCCACCGTGAATACTGCAGACGGTTGGTCAAGTGGAGCTATATATTTATTGTTATTGTCGAGAATCGAACCTTTGATGGCTGAGTTCCCGATATCTAATGCTATCTTCATTATTTACCTCCCTCTTGGGTATCTACTGCGAGAATATCCTTACAATAGTCACCTAAATGAGCCTGAATTAGCGCCCTAACAATTGCAGCTTTGGTTAGTCCTGAACGTTCTTTCATCGCATCAAATTTCGGTTTGATGTAGTCAGGGATTGTGATTAGAAATCGTTGACCCTCGCGTAAACTGATTGGTTTTAGTGAGATATCGGTATTGTTTTCTAATGTACCTGGTAATTTGTCAAGGTATTTCACCATAACAAGTCTCACAAGAGTTGCTCTTGATATTCCTGTCATTGCTTTTACTTTATCTAACTCATCAATCATAGATGGGTGGAGTGTTACTATAAATCTTGTCTCTTTAGTCATTTTATTATTCCTTTCGTTTCGTTATTTTGTTCATTTCGTTACTTATATTGTTCAATGCGAATCCACTATTGAGTGCTTGCCTGGTGTTGGCCCTTGACGTCTTCCTAGGATTATTTCCTAGAATTCCCACTTGACAAATGTCAAACGCGCTTAGAACTCATCTTCAACTAAAGATGACTGTCTAAAAGACAATGACCTGCTTTGGATAAAGACCCAATCTCGGTATGTGTCTAAGCATTGGAAGTTTCACAAGAGGGATGAGCTCTTAAGAACTCGTCTGTTTCATTAAGAACTTATCTGTTTCTAAGACATTAGTCTAAGTCTTGTGCGGTAACGCAGGAGCGTCAGTCCCGCGGGGTTAAGTCACACCCTAACATTATTTTAAGTACCAGTCTAGACGACTTGGTTTTTGTTTTGCTAGAAATTCCTTCATCTTCAGATAGAAGTTTGGGAATTCTTGTGAGATAGTCTGGTCATATCGACCATTTTCTATATGTCCAATTAGAAATGCTGAATAGAGGTCTCGCTGTACACCTATCCATTCATCGGAAAGGTCAAATATGCGAGTTGAAAGAGTTTTCTTCTCAAAACTTTCTGTAAGGTGATTGTATTGACTAGGTTTTGTCTTTTGCGGATTTATAATCTCGAATTCGATACCTAATGTGTTAGCTCTGGTCTTAAGAGCCTCTCTAAAGTAACTTGGTGCCGCTTTAAGTATTGCTTTCCCAAAGCGCTTTTTACTATATGGTCTATTAGTCGTTGGATTTATACGAATATCTTTACTTCGTTTCTGAAGTCCTTTGACATTAAGGTTTTCCATTCGAATAATAGAAGCCTGTGAGACAATTCTACTGACAAGCTCACCTTGGAGTTTAAGTCGCTCTTCAGTGAGACTTCTATACGCTTTCCGGCGTCTTAGAATTAGTCTTTTAGCTCTCTTTGTAGGTCGCTTGAACCTAACTCCACGCTTAACCTTACTATTTGAGTGGTAACAGTCTGGGTTATTTACCCTTCGACTTCGCTCAATCCGTCGGTCTAAAGATTTAATGAGCTTCTCACGCGTAGTGACATTCTCAGGTACTAAATCAACTAATGCTACTTCATCGTTAGACACATAAGCAACTGTCGAAACACCTGGGTCAATACCTACTACGCCATCTCCTTTAACCACCTTAGCTAAAGGATATCCCTCACAGACAATCTGGAGATAATACATTCTCTTTCCTCTAATTGTTTTTCTAACTATTTGGACATATTTAATTTTCTTAGCTCGTAATAGACTGAGCTGTTGATATTCGTTAAATGCTTTTGTCGATATATCAACAAAGGTACGCTTTTTATGAATAAAGAGTATATAAGCCACACCCACCTTCTCTGATGGTACAATACGAGTACCTGCTGAGTTAACTTTATTTCTAAAACTTGCGTTTAAGCCATATTTACTTCTAAATCGTACCTTATGGAGTTTAACCTTATAGAATATAACTTTCTCAAGAGTTTGATAAACTTCTTTTGCGATAACTTGAAGTTCTGTAGAGCTTAAGTGTTGGTAAGGAGAATTAGGCTCATTTCTACGATTTGTGAGGTATTTAGATAAACTAAACTCCGATAACCCATAAGCTAGTCTTAGGTTAGATAGAGCTTTATCGTATAGCTTGAGTTGCCACGCTAAACCTTTAGACTTTTTCAGTCGCTCAATACTCTCGGATATTGACCTGCGAGTTTCTAATAGTTCTTGATATCGCGGGTTAGCTCGCATCGCTTTAAGTCTACGTAGACTTAAACCAAGTGCCTCATTATAAGCGCTATTAGCGATATTAAAGCTCTTCTCTAAGTGATTCTCTATCTGTTTAGGTAAATGAACTTTTACCGAAACTACAAAACTCGGTGTAGATGCTCTCATGAGACACTCTCCTTTCTTAGTGTTATAGTAATATTATATCACAAGAAAGGGGATTAGTCAAGTGTTGACCACAAGAAGTGTGGGTAGTACTGATTCATCCCCTGTTATGATTAATCCTAGAATTTCTCCAAGTATCAACGTATTCCTATATTACGCTGACGTATAGTAGTCATTTATTTCCTCATCTATATCCTACCATAATACAGAAAATTTTACAGAGAAATTGTCAACTACCGACGAGTCGTTGTGGTAGCGTTTGAATTGTTCTGTTGATTAGTGTTTCGTTGATTGTTTCTTTCGAACTTTTCTTCTTTAGGTGGGATTTCGGTTCTATTTTTATCCTTATCTTTGTCTTGGTCGACACTATCTGTAGATTGCTCGAGCTTCTCTTCAAATGATGGTTCTTTCTCAACTACTTTTGTTGATTTATCCCATTTAGCGTCTACAGTAACTGTGAGTTTTAATCCTTTTAATGCGTAATTAGATTTATCTACAAATCGACCTTGATAGTAGAATGAACTCACTTCAGAGTCGTCACTAAGCTCGTATCCGTCTCTTGAATACTGTTGGTTTAATGTGTAACCTAACCTTTTAGCGTCCCGAAGTGTTTTGATTTCAGAGAGTTTTTGGTACTCACCGTTTAATCTATCAAGTTTAGCTTTAGCCTGCAACCAGTCGAGTTGCTCTTTAAGTTCACGGTTATTAGTGAACACGCGAGAGATATCTTTGTGGATGAGTTTACTCAGTTCGTTTATCTTAGTGAACTTGCTAAGTGAATTCAGACCTGTTTCCACTTCACCAATATTAGTGATGTAGTTGAAAATGACTAGGTTGTTGTCTTCAACCTTACCAATTTTTGTTAGAGTATTATTCAGGAAGTCGTTTAATTGAACATAATCTTCGACAACTGTGTCGAGTTTCTTCATAAACTTTTTATCGATATCTCTGTCATGGTCTAATACTTCTCGACTTTGAGTGCCAATTAGAGATTGCAGTTTCTCAGAATTAGGATTATCATAGGCTGATTGGATGAAATTTGAGATATCAATATATAGTTTTAGTCGTTTTACATTCTCAAATGATTCACCAGAAGAGATACTTAGTTTCTTGAGAGTTTCTTCTGCCTTATCGTATATCTTTTGTGATTTGGAAGTGATGTCTCCTGTCTCAGCAATCTTATCTAACTCATGTTGAACGTCGGTGAGCTTTTCAATATCCCCAACAATATCTTCGGATATTTGATTAGAAACAAATTCTGCAGGAGCGTCTGCGTAAGAAGTGTTTAGCTTCGAATGCTTCCATGACTTAGTACTTTGGTACATATAGACTATAACCATACAGAGAATGGTAGTGATGACAATCGCGCCAATCACAACTGATTCGACGGATTTACCAATTTTCTTTTTGACTTTCTCGCCTTTTAAGTTAATTTTCACGCTTTGTCACCACCTTATATAATTCTTCATCAAGTATACCGTAACGTTCAGTGATACTTGGATTTGATTTCCATAATTTATAGAGTTTTTCGTCAGAACCGAGATGTTTGTCCCAGTCTTTTTCTACCTTAGTTTCTTCTTTAATCGAAGTGATGTTCGGGAATTTCGATAATGCTGGGATATTGAGTAGGGTTGCTCCAATATCACTCGCGTCTGTAATTTGGTAGTGAGCACTTAGATTAGAGCCACCTAAATGCCTTACATTTGCTGGCTGTTGCCAGTTTGGAATTGATTTATTACCATTTAATAGTTGTTGGAGATTTGCTCCAAGTCTAGTGAACTCTTTATAGGTATCTGGAATTTGTGGGCTACTATTCGGAGTATCGTACCCTGTCCAGACAGATATTGCGTAACCGTCTTTTGTAAATGAGTTATACCATGCGTCAGAACCACCTGCACCGTAAGGAGCCGGAGCATTTACTGATGCGTCAAACGCAACTGTACCTGTTTTACCACCGTATCCTTGATAACTAGGAATAGTAGCTAGTGGTGCTGTTGAACTTGGTTGAGGTATACCTCTTAGCATTTGTGTTAGGACGAATGCTGTTGATTCTTTCATAGCTCGATTACGTTTTGGCTCAATTTTCTTAACTGACTTATCGATAAATGTGATTTCATCCACAAATCGCGGTTGAGTATACATACCACCGTTGATTAGTGCGGCATACGCAGACGCCGCTTGTAGTGTCGATACATTTAAACCAATACCATCAACTGATGAATATGAGTCTTTTACATCAAGTCCTAGACCGTGTAGGAATGTTTTCATTCGTGACGAACCTAGAATACCGTCATCAATACGCCCAACAGGAGTATTGAGAGATAATCGTAGAGACTCTTGTAGCGTTTGGTTACCGTAAGATAATCTACCCCAGTTATACATAACCGCATTTGAACCAGGATATTGGTACGGTGCCGTAGACATTGTAGTTGCTGTAGAGTATTGATTACCGAAGTATTCAAATAGTGGGCCATATGCTGTGAATGGTTTTAGAGATGACCCTGATGACCTAGTTTGTTGTGTGGCACGGTTTAATTCATCACTATAGCGCGAACCAACCATACCCACCACTATACCATCCTTATCAACTACCGTAACAGCTACTTGTTGTTTTGCATCTAGATATTTCATCTTAAGAGTGGTATCGCGAATTGCGTCAAATTTTTCTGGGTCTAAGAAACTCTTAACGTGAAGAGTAGCTTTATCATAATTATACCCTAAGTTGCGTAGCTCTTCTTTTACAGCGTCAGTGTAAGTCTTGTATTTTAAGTTCTGCTCACGAATGCGCTCTTGAGTGTGAAAACGTGGCTTAAGTGATTTAGTAAGGTCGATATTTACCGCTTCGTTATATTCTGAGTCTGATATTAGACCTTTGTCCTTCATTATGCCGAGGACAACTTTCATACGACTATGTCCTGCTTTAGGGTTAGCGTATAGGTTATAAGTCGAAGGAGATTGACCAAGACCTGCAAGATATGCTATTTGTGCAATTTTCTCAGGTGTTTTCTCGTTATAATCACTAGGTTTAGTACCGAAGTAGATATCCATTGCGGCACTAATACCAACTGCATTTTCGGCGAATTCTAATTTGTTCACATAGAAAGTTAGAATTTCATCCTTATTGAAGTTTTCGTCTAATTGTTTGGCTAGGAATAACTCACCAACTTTACGAGTTAGTGTCGATGTTGAACGACCACCATCGTAATAAGTGTTCTTAATTAATTGTTGGTCGATAGTAGACCCACCACGAGCTGTATAAGATGAATCCACAACAGCTCTTACAGACCCGAACACCGCAGTAGCTAACGCTTTGTATGAGAAACCGTGATTATCACGGAAATTAGCGTCCTCAGTTGCAATTAGTGTGTCTTCGTATAATTTAGGGATTTCCTCACGAGTTATCGGATTAGAAATAACTTCTGTCGATTGCCATATTACGTTGTTGTTTTTATCGGTTATTCGACTAGAACCAAGAGTGTTCAGGTGATTAGCATCTACATCAGGCAGTTTCTGAAGCTGGAGGAATACAACCAGCGTTACAGAAACTATACCTAATATGGATAGTACACCAATCGAGTAACCAATGCGTTTTAACCATTGTTTCATGTTGTACCTTCTTTCATATATGGAATTAAGTATCGCCTAGTACTATATTTCTTATAGGTTGCTCCGTACTTAATACCGAGGTATTCTTTTAGTTTATCAGGAGTAGTTGTATATTTCGATAACACAGGTGTTGATGAGTTCAACCATAACGTGTTGTCCGCAAACCGTACTAAGTCAGTATGTTTAGTGTCATCTTCAAGATGCTCCTCGATTGCTGACTCTAATTTCGGAGTATCAACGTGATACTCATCACGAATATGATGGAGTACTTCAGTGATGTTATTTTTTGAGCGAAGTTTGTTTTCAACCGAAAATTCATAAGCTGAATTTTCGTCACGCTCACCACTCAAGATTTTATCGTATGTTTTGTAGTTGTAAATGAAATTCATAACTAATTGCGGGTTATCCATATAGACTTTTAGGAAATACGCGCAGAATTTCTCAGCGTTGTCTTCAATGTAGTCATCAAAAGCTTGTCCGAATAGACCAAGTTGCTCTACTTTATCAACCATTAGTGTTGGTCTGACAATTACTGGAAGTATTCTTCTTTCTAAAGCTCTGTCCGCTGTACGTAATACCGGGAGATAGTTTGATAGGACAATTTGACCACTATGTTTTACAACAGTTTGTCTTGTGCCGTATTTTGGCTCTTCGTCCAAGTAACCTTCTGTAAGGATAGACTTTATAGCACTCGTATTCATACCTGTAAAGTTGTGCGGGTGTTCATCTTTCTTCTCTTTACCCCATTCAGCTTCGTTAAATACTAATAGGCGTGTCGATGGTAAACTCGATGTACCAAAACGAGAGTCGGTTGCGAAGAATGAATCGTATTCACCCATAGCTTTCGCAAATGTTGGAGTAAAAACATGGTTAACTAATCCGTTCACGAGTGAACTTTTACCAACACCACTCACCGCAGATGTAACAACCATCATTTTCTGTAGTGTGTGGTCACACATAGATTTGTTATGTAGTATTGCACCCATATACCATGAGAAGTATTCTTTATCTTCATCTTCAAAGAACACTGATAAGAAATCATCAATATCACCATGTCTTTCAGGAGCTGGTTTTTCATAGGGGATTATGTCAGTTACTAGATGGTCAACCGGTTCGCCCTTGTAGACTATAAATTGGTTTGGTTCAGGCATATCTTTAGAACGAACCACAGATAATTGATTCAGAATATTTTTCTCAATCTTAATATCATTTTCTAACGCACGTTCAATTTCAAGACGAAGTGTAGATGGGGTTTTATATCCGCGTTCCGCGTATTCGTCAGCGCTAAGGCTGAATATCTCGGCTAAGAATTCACTAGTGCGAAGTTTGGCATAATCTAATGCCAAATCCATATATTTTCTATGAGCTGACTTTTGGTCGACACCGGCTAAGATGTCTTTTCGGTCATATGTATCAGTTACTAGGAATCCTGTAGTTGGATGGATAAAACCTTCGATTGTAGTTTTGGTTGTACTCTTCATGAACAGAGTAGTGCATTTGTAGTTGATGTTGACTATAATCTCAACTGGTTTTTTGGATAATTTAGTTGTATGTAGAATCTCTATATCATTAAAGAGCATTAACCCCTCGTCCGTTACTGAAAACTTATAAAAAGTTATAAACTTTTATGTTCCATTCCTACTTCATCGAGTATGCTTTCATGCTGAATGTATTCAGACACTACTTACAAGTTCTTGTACTCTCCATAGGCGTAAATTCCCGATTAACGCTCGGTACATATCTGTAATAACTTGGAAGTGTTATTTTACATATTTAAGACACGTTCTCCATATGTTTTAAGATTTATACTCGCTTGATAGTCCCTATCGATTGTGTTTCCACATTCACATTTGTAGGTTCTGTCTGAGAGTTTTAAATCTTTCTTTATGGTTCCGCAAGAGCTACATAATTTAGAGCTTGGGAAGAATCTATCAGCTATTACTACTGGAATACCGTTCCAGTTAGACTTGTATTCTATCTGTCTTCTAAACTCATAGAATCCTTGCTCCTGTACTGCTTTGGACAGGTGTCTGTTCTTCATCATACCACTTACATTCAAATCCTCGATACATATGAAACTTGGTTTTCGTTTCACTATTTCAGAGGTTGTTTGGTGTAAGTAATTATGACGAATATTCGTTAATCGTTTTATTATTCTTAAAAGTTCTTTTTTTTCTCTTTATAATGTTACTCGTTTTGCAGTAACGTTCTCCTTTCTTATTGATTTTATATTTTCTAGATACCGAACGCTGTAACCTGCGTTTTCGTTTCTCTAGTTTCTTTACTTTATATGTTTTGTTTATGTTCTTATAAGTATTCCCATCGGAACATATAGCTAAGTCTTTAAGTCCAAGGTCAATACCTATACCTTCGGTTTGGGGAGTGTTTGTAGTTTCAGCCATCTCTATACTCACGGAGACATACCAATACAAACCGTCGTAAGTGAATCTAGGATTCAGGTATTTACAATTAGACGGTACTTTTCCTTTCTCACAAAGCTTAATCCAGTTGAGTTTCTGTTTGTTTCTTCTTTTGGAGAACCCTTCTACCTTCACATGTGTATTAGTGAACTTGACCTTGAAATTATCTTGATAGAAAGCTGGTGTGGAGTGTTTTCTACTCTTAAATTTTGGATACTCGCATTGGCCTTTGAAGAATTTCTTATAAGCACCACAAGCGTCTTTGATTGCTTGTTTTGTTACATTATTACTAATGGTATTTAGCCAATAATAGTCTGGATGTTTCTTTAGTTGTGTGAATTCCTTTCTGAGTTCATTATCAGATAAGAACTTGTTTCCTTGACTGTAATTTTCTCGTTCTCTTGCGAGAGCCCAATTATAAGCAAATCTAGAGGTCCCGGCATATTGGAATAGCTTAGTGAGTTGTTTGTTGTTTGGTCTAAGTCTGACTTTAATTGACTGTATCATTTTCTCACCACCTTAAATTATAAAATTCAATATAGGTTTATAACGTTTTATAAGTTACAGGTAACAGTTATAAGCCTTCTTTAGTTTTTTTATCGTAATTATATGATATCACACTCTGAGACAAATGTCAAGTGCTTATTTGAAAAATTTACAAGAAATTGTCTGATAGGTGTAGCTGAGTGAAATAATAAAATTTACAACATGAAAATAATTGACTAAGGACAAAATAAGTAAGAAACACGCAAAATCACCTCGCGGACACTCGCGGACAAAGTTGTCCGCTGAAAGAACGCACTTATACCAAGGGTTTGTGGTACCTGGCGGACAACCCGCGGACAAAATCGGACAAAATCGGACAGCTCGCGGACAACTCTCGAAGTCCAACAAACGCAGTAGTGCCAAGGGATTTGCTTATTTCGCGGACACAGCGGACACATTTTTTCAACTTCTTTATATATCTTTTTTTCTCTCTTTTTTTATTATTATAACTTTTAAAGTGATAGAGATTTGTCCGCTGACAACCTTAAGCCCTTGGGGCTCTAAGGCTAGAACCCCGCGGACAACTTTTAAAACGACCTATTTTTGAAGGAAAATTTGTCCGCGACCTCTTCAAATCCCTTGGTACAACTGGGCTAGCTCGCGGACACGGGTAAAATAGTGGGATAATTGGGTGTGGATACAGGTAAGAACGTTGTTGTCACGGGAATGGGACAGTATGTGTGACGAACACAGTGGTAAAATCTACAGGTGAAATGCGCGAATTTAAGGATTCCCGCGGACAAGTGGGTGTCCGCAAAATGGGGTGAACCTTAAATATACTTAAAATTGGACATAAAACGTCCAACGTAGCGGACAATCCGCGGACAACTCGCGGACAACTTTTTTGTCCGCAAAATGACGAAAATGAGTCGAGATTCGGTCGGAGGGTAACGGTGGACAGTTGACGTAGAAATTCAAGAAATAGGAGAATATTCGCGTAGTTAAGGTGGTGATGCTACAGACCATGGGCACTAGAAAAAAAACCCGCAAAAAAAAGAAGGACACCATATGGTGTCCTTTGTTATGCTCCCGACAGGATTCGAACCTGCGACCTATTCCTTACCACGGAATTGCTCTACCTTCTGAGCTACAAGAGCTAAGCGACTCCGAAGAGTCGTGAAATTAGAAAATTAGTTTGGCGGTGATTTCTCACCATAAGCTCCGCACTTATTAGTACGGAGATAAGGAGCATAATTTCATTATAGCACCTATTAGTATCGTTGTCAACTATTTGAGTCTTGTTCTGATTACCTCTAATGAATCGTCAACTAATAGTTTACCGTTTGTAAACACAACTTGTAACGCGTCCCAACCGTCTTTTTCGTATTTAGCTTGAGATGCTGTATCTAAACCATCTATCCATAATAATCTATTGTTAGATTGGTCGCCTGTCAATGTTGTAATATCGATTGGTTGTGGTGAATAAGCAACAGCAACTCGACCACGTTGTGAACGTTTTGTTCCGTCATCAGTTTTTGGGTCTTTGAATAACATTCTCTCTTCACCGTTTACAGTTGCTGCAGTTGCTTTAACCGCAAATCCGAACGTGTCACGAGTGTGATATTGGTATGAGTATGAACCTATACCGAATACGATATTTGTTGTCGCAAACCCTTTTTCCATTAATCTTTCTGAGATTTCAATAGCTCGCTCAAGTGTTATAGAGTCCCCGTAGATTGCTCCAATATGCGGGTCTAACACTTTGTACCCTTGCTCGTTTACTGTACCACCAAACGTGTCCCATAGACATTCTATAAGACCTTTTTCTTCTGGTATTGCACCATTCACTTTTGTACCAGCTACAATATCAACAGGATTACCACTGTCAGGTCGTACAACGAGTTTACCATCACGATTCATGATTTCTGATTTTAGTTTTGGTAAGTACTCTGTTACTACTTTCCAGAAATCCCATGTATCAGATACTGCTGAGAATAGCCCAGTTGGGTACACGTCAACTAATAAATGTCTGAATAATTCAAACTCATCAGTCTGTCCATAAGAACACATTACGCTGTGCTCAGTTGCTGAAATAGATGTTGCTGTATCCGCTGTGAGTGGTGCATTATAATATTTATTCATTCCGAAAATAGCGGGAATTGTATCCGAACCTTTGAATGACGTAATGTGCCCCATACCTGATGACATAGCTGATTGTTCTGACGACATACCTCGCATTGAGAAATCATGACCTTGATAATCAACACCCAGTGTAGAACCTGTTGTCTTAATTGCATACTCATCTAATTTCTTACGGTATTCGTGAGCTAATGTTGCTGATGTGATTGGTTGCCATATAGTTGTAGATAATATAGTTTCGATAAAGTTTGTTAACCAAAACGCTGACGGATGTGTATTTTCAATAGTTACAACAGGGCAACGCATCGGCGCTAATGTACCTTCTGGTAAAGCTTTAATCTCTAACGGTAAGTAACCTAAACTATGTAACTCAACAAGATGTTCAGTTGATACGTTTTCTTTACCTAATGTGTTTTTAATAAATTCAGTGTAGTTACTCACGATTGTTTCGATAGGTACGTTGAAGAATTCTTTGTTGAATCTATCAATTAGATATTCTTTAATAAAGTACTGTAGTCCGAAAAAGACAATCTCTTCTGCCCACGGGGCATATTTGTTAGAGCGGGGTGTTAGTGTCGAGTAGACGACAGTTGTCCCTTCTGGGTACTGCTCTCTATGTGATAATTTGTAAAAGTCTGTATTTAAATATATTGGTGTATTCATTTGTTTCTCGCTTTCTTCGCTATGATTTTATAGTTCCGCATCGTCTTTTATACGGATGATATTCTCGAACGGGCTATTTTGTATTTGAACAACTTCTTCAAGTATGTCCACCATCAAACTAGCTTCGAGTTTCTCGATGGCAGTATTTGCTCGCTCTTTGAATAGGTCAAATCTACCGTACCACTCGCATTCTATTGCGTGGTTCTCTTCACTTTCCGTTTCCGTATCCCATTCCACATCCAAATATCCGATAGTATGACCTTCGTGGGTAAATACCATAGTAGAATGTATAATACCACCTTCGTTCACTTGTGTGAATTCTAGACCGGGTAACGCGGGGTCTAATTTTTTCAGGTATCGATAACCTGCTGGACCTGTTTCTTCAAGGAAATCTATGAGTGGGCCCACTTCGAATACCTGCTCTTCTGTTAGTCTTGAATTATTTTCCATGTCTTTTCCCTTCTAGCGTTCTAGGTCTGAGTCTGCGTTCATCATACCGGTTTCAACCATTTTTGCTTCGAGTATGTCTAGTGCTCTGTTTGATTTATTGGCAAATTCTTCGTAACTATCATTCCATTCGATATCGACAGTTGATTTACCCATTTCGTTTTGATTCCATTTTGAAGTTATATGACCGACTTCTTGACCGAATTGAAAGAATTTCATTTCAGATGTGAGAATACCGTCATTCATCTCTTGTTCTATTTGTAGTTGTGGCAGTGTCGGGTCGATGTGTCTTAAATAATCGTAACCGTGTGGGCCAGATGCCTCGATAAATCCTATAACTGCTCCGATTGTATTTTGTTCCATGTTTTTCCCCTTTCGTATATTATTTTAGTTGACTAGTAACAATATCGTCTATTAGTTTGATATTAATCTGTGCGCGGGGTTCCGACTTTAAGAGTTCCATACCTGTTGCAATCCATAACGAGTCGGTTGTGAACAATTTGTCGTATGTGTTGAGTAATTCACCTTTGTGCACAGCCTCTTCTGCATGGCTTATAATTAACCATGATTCACCGTAAGTGATACCCAAAGTGTTAACTGCTTGCAATGTGCGTACAAATGTACCACCGTATGAACTCAGGTCGTCTATAACGATAATTGGTGAGTCTTGACTTGGAGAACCATTTTGTGTATGTATAGATGCTTTCAGGTCGATAATTCTACCTGTAGCGAAGTCTCTTTTCTTTTCGCAAATAATTACGTTTGGATACTTCGATGCATCATAACGTTTTGCTGCCCCGTGGTCAGGGAATACTATCCATGATTTATTTATGTCTACATGTGTGGTTGAAACGACATCGTCTGCTAAAGAGTAATCTAACTCCCCTGCGTCTAACCCGTACTCATTCAATTTATCTAATGTTACTGGTGAATGAGGGTCGAACACATAAACTTTCTTAACCTTTTGTAACTGCTTAGCTAATAAGCTAGTTAGCGCGTCCAGCGAAAATGCCGTGTTTGTTTTCTCCACTCTATCCATTCTTGAATACGGCATATATGTTATTACTAAATCATACTTATTATTCAGTTGAATCATAACATTATCCACTAAAAGTAATTCGAAGATTGAACTGTCGTTTTCGTACTTCCATGTTATGATGTTGTTTTCGTTTAGGTGTTCTTCGTTTAAATCTAATCTTCTTTCTTTATTTGGGAATGTGACAAATGTCACTTCTTTGTTATTTAATTTTATCACGTTGTGTATACCTCGCATTTACTTTTATTGTATCTACTAATTCTTCTATTGTGTCAAACATACCGAGTTCTACGACATTTAATGTGTCGCCGATATGGTCGATGACAATCTGTTGGTCTTCGGGTGTAATTCCTATTTCATCACCTGTGACCACGACATGAAACATCATTGGTTTATCATTTGGTCGTTTAGGGTGAATGATTTGAACTTGACCACCTTGTCGCTTATTGATTGTTTCTATTATTTGTTTCCTTCTCATCTCTTCGTTTTGCACAAATGTATGTGCTGCGTTTTCGTCTTGTGTCAATGTGATGATGCGATGTGTTCGCATAACGTATAATTCATGCGTTGAGTAACTCATCTCCACTATAAAATATAACGATTGCATGTGTAGTACCTACTTTCATTTTTCCTAATTGAAACAATTGAAGGTCTATCGACCTTCAATTGTTAAATATACTATAATCACAAATATAACAGCCATTACACGCCAGAATCCACGGTTGAAGAATCTGTTATTTTGTATATTGTAGATTTTAAGACCAATCGCTTGTGTCACAAATCCGACAATTATCCCTGCACCAAATGGTAATAGATAATTCGCTTTGAACACGAATGGTAGTTGTGTTTTCGCTATAGTCGCAAAAATCGCACCCAATACGAGTGTTGTGATGATTGTGAACACAGCCTTATTCGGTTTTGGTTCCATTTTCTCATCAAGCGTGAATAAATCACTACCAGGGAAAACTCCAATAAAGAATATCGAAACCATTGTAAGTGGCCCAACATCTAGCAATGTTTTTGCTGTTAATTCACTTGACGTTGACGCTGCATAGTTTATTATATCTCTTGGAAACGGGTGACCGATAATCTTTTGATAGATTAAAACCACGCAAGCTGCACAGAATAATGAGAACGCGTATTGTACTTTTGTTTTCATAATAATCACCTAGTCAAAACTTCTTTAGGTTTTAACTATCCTTTCGTTAAATTTTTTCAAGAAAATTAAGGGGTGCGGGGTTCACCCCGTTGTGACAATTTGTGTATACAAATTGTTTTCTTTAAATATTATTGGGAGATGTATGGGGTTCGGGGTTTATCCCCGTAAAGGCCTTATCGATGTATATCGATAAGGCCCTCGCAATAGAAATATTGGATAATTTCCGTCTACGCAGAAATTAGTTTTGCTTATTTGTTTTCAGTAGCATTTCGTAAACAACTTTAGATGAACGTGCTACTGGGTCTTTTGTCTTAGCGTCGGCTGCAACATAAGCTGTCTCAGTTGCGCCATTATCTGTTACTTTTAGGATTGACCCGTAGAACTCCTGTTTTGCATACAACTCTTTTTGTAGGGGTGTGAATTTATCCTGATTATTATCATCCACATTCACCACTTGTATTTGATTTAGAGGGTGTTGCCTATTATAGATTGCTACTGCGTAAGCAACATTTTTAGCACTAGCCTCGCAGTACTCGCATTTAGGATTGTAGGTCACGTAGATTTGATTCTTCTCAATACCTTTCGACTCATTACCGTGTGAACGCCCCATACTAGGGAAGTATAGTAGGAACGCCTGGAATACAGCAACTATAAGTGCTAGTAACGCGAGCATACCTGTGAACCCTACGAAGTAGCGTCTAGTTCCATCGCTATAAGCGAAATGAAGTCCAATCATATACAGGATAAGTAGTAACGCTATAACTGCGCTGGTCGCTGAGACTAGTGATAAGATACTCACAATGTAATACGACGGGAGTAGTATAGTAAATACTTCAGCAACGATTGCGATTACCGCAAACGGTAAGGCGACTCTCCACACAAATGATGGTTCTTTGAATCTATACACCAGTTTCACCATCCTTTTGGGTTGTCTCAGGACTAGCGACTAGACCAAGAGATTCATTACCTTCAATCATCAGTTTTACTACGAAAGGTTCTGTGTTTACAGTTTCTTCGCGTAACTGGCTATCCCCTAGGTGGTAACGTGCTATATTGGCTAAGAACCGCGGGAAGTATATGTCGACAAAATGACGTTGGCGTAATTCTGACTCTGGGAAGAGTGATTTAGCTAATGGTTTCGCTACTGAATTAGCTAAGACGTGTGAGAACACTTTAGTTACGTCATAAACGTCTAGGTCAGCAACATCCAAGGTTGCGATATAGTTTTCTATAGATGCGACCGCATTATGTACAAGTGGGCCTTTGTCGGCGGTATTTGGGATTAAGACCTCAAGGACATACGCGTCGTTGATTTGTTTATAGAAATACACACCGTTATTGTACTTATTTATGTCCTGACGCAATTGAATTAGAATAGCGTCGTCAGTACCGTAAGGTACTAGTGTTGATTTACCATCAACATCAACTTCTTCACAAATTGGCTCATACCCCATAGAAAGAGCAAGCTCTAAAAGTTGTGCTACGGTTTGTGGGTCGTGTAATTTTAGTGGAATTTTGCGCTCTTCGCAAATTTGTTTAATTTTTTCTATCATGTAATGAGTCCTTTCGTTTGGATGATTTGTAGTGACCAAAACAGGTCTTGTATATTAATTTTAATTGGTTTGGATGATTTGTAGTGACCAAAACAGGTCTTGTATATTAATTTTAATTGTCCGCGAGAGTATGGGTACTTAACAATTGTTTCATCGAATGAGTGTTTGTCGTAGAACTCAGCTATCTCAGCCCACATTGACACGGGATAGTAACCTGGTAGATTGTACCGCACGATATTTGTATACTGAAGTGATGCGATAGATATATTCTGTAGGTAGGGCGGAGTGTCAAACCCGAATATTTCGAGAAGCGCAACAAGGCGACTCGGGCTAATATGATGTCTATGACAACGCAGTAGATATTTGCGCTCTGAGCTAATTATATCTAGTACTTTCGGTTTCAACTTAGAGGTCGCTTTTGAATACCCATAGAGTCTGCGAAATGCTGACTCGGACAATAACTCTTGGTCGATTTCTTCTGACCGTACTGGTTGATGAGCCACAATAAGTTTTAGTGCTGGGAGTTCCCTCTGTAAGTAACGTAAGACTTTGAGATGAGTGTTCGCAGAATATGGGATTCGAAGTACATCGAGATTGTTATCCTCGCACCACTGGGACTTGATTTCGTCAGTGTTATGGTAATTGAAATACGCTACGTCACGGTAGTGTTGGGCTCCGTCATACTCAATGATGAGGTTATGTTGTGGGAGATAGAAATCCAACCTATAATTAGTACCTGGAATGCGGAATTCACGTATGAATTCGACATTATTACCCGCTAATAATTGTGCAACCATTTTCTCACCGGCAGAAACCGAGTCACAAATGGGACACAAACCACTAAATCGGTTTAAGTCGATAGTTTTGGAATATCCACACGAGTGTGTAACTGTACTGTCGCCGACTTTTCGGAAATCAACTTTCCAATCTGGAAACCGTTCGCTATTAATCTGGCAGTAATGTTGATAATCTCTATAGTGGCTACGCTTGTCGTTCGGATTACATTTATAACACTTGTGATTTCGCCAAAAGGACTTAAGCGTCTTGGTTACTGAATAACCACAATGGTGTGTGAATGTGTAGGTTTCGTTTTGACAACCTAAGATAGCACCGTGACAATCACTCACCCAGCCTGATATACCTTTTGACGCGCAGGCGTCGTTGAATGTCACACCTGAGGTGTGAGACTCACACATGCACCGACGAGTGTAGTTCTTCTCTTTTTTAATATCGGTGCGTTCAATATGGATTATTCGACCACAAGTATGTTTGAGATATATCTTAGACCTACTCTGCGGTTTTGTGATTACTGTATATAAATACGTGTATTCAGATAGTTTCGACTGTGGTTTGTCTGATAATAGTTGCACAAGGCGCGTGTCAACGTCTAAATATTGTTTTTCATTCATATCTATATTATATCATAGTCTAAGTGAAAAATCAAGTGAGATGAATATATTTGCACAAATTCCGGGGATATGATATAATTAAATAGAATAAAACTGAAAGGAAAAGAAAATGACAAATACATATCAAGTAAACGAACAAATGGAACAATTACATAAGAGACTTGAGGTACTAGCTGAAAAAATGAATAACGTACGTCAAATCTTTGGTTTAGATACTATCGAATTCACACAAAACTCGGCACCAAGTAAGGTAGCACCATTAAATCTGTTTGAGGATGATGCGTTAGATAACATTGTTGCGAATGTACCAACACAACCAGAGGTTAGGGTTGAACAAACACGTGAAGCAATTCAAGAAATGACGAATGCTGCACAAGCTGTGGACGATACAATTGCTAGTATGGATAATGATGAAATACTAAATGTTATGGGAATTCAATTAGATTAGTAGGTGAAATTATGGAATTTCAAACATTATCACCAGAACAACAAGACTTTGTGCGTGTAGCCTATGAAAAATTAGGTTACACGGAAGGTCTAAAACAAATTCAAGTAGATGACCTTGAAATAGAACAAACAGCAAATGAACTTGCTGAAAGTTTGTCGGAACTCGACGAATCAATTCAATTATAGGGGGTGTTGGTGTGGACGGAACTGTTAAATTCAGAAAACCAGCGAAAATATTATTCTCAAACGAAACGAATCAACCAACACATCCTGATTGGCTAATTGTTTCGCCTAAAAATGCATATCATCGAAACGTCGATATGATTAAGAATTATCTAAATAAACAAGACATAGATTGGATTGCGGTACAATATGACCACAAAAATCTAGAACAAGAACCTCGTACATTCCAGACTCTTAATCTTCTTACAAATGCTATATCAAAGTATGGTAACGAGAATTCAAAGGCTGTTATAGGCCTTGAGAGAGGAAAATCATATCTACTTAATGTTGGTTCAAGTGTATATAGCAAAACTATGTTCAATGTGCACGAAGCTGATGAATATGCCCCATCGGACAGTCAGGTGGAGAGTAAATATGATAGATTTAACGCGATAAACTCTGATGCCTGGGAGAAGCACCAAAGTGTAATTTGGGCTAAAATGGCGGCGACTATGCCGTTAGATGAAGGTACTTATGGTCGAGAAAATCACAAAGCTGAATTAACATCGCCATCGCGAGGATTAGATGAAGAAGACATCACGGATATGTGGTCGTGGAACACCAAAGTCTCATTATCACCCGGATTATATGGTGACGACTTTATCGGAATAAGTGGTATTAAGGCTGTTCAATTCTCTGACTTGGAATTTTATGACGGAGATAAACTTATTACAGATAGACCACTTAATCTTTCAACATGCGGGGTAGACGGATATGTAATTCCGATGCGAAACCCAAATGGAGACATGGCTAAATTCCAAATTGGGGCTGACACGAAGACATACAGTTGTTTACTTAAAGCGAGGGCTCAAAACGGAGTTTCTATTCAGAAGAGTGAATATTTAGATAAGAACTCTAAGCGATATAACTTCACAATTAATGGTCGACCATCACAATTACGTGTCAAGAACGCAAATAACAAAGAAGCTGTACTTGAGGACGTGCTTGGTGAATTTGTAGTCCCAATGAAAAAGGATGTTAAGCAAACACTAATTGAGCGAGGGTATGAAATACCTGAACTTATCAACTCATTAAGACCTGTTGGTTCAGCAAAATACATGTGGCCAGCTAAAGGTAATATGGTTGGGTCAACTGACATGTCAAATAAGGTGGCACCGTCAAACGCTGGATTTATTATCTCGCGACAACCTAAGGTTGGAGATAAATACACAGTACTTGTGGTAGAGGGTGCTTTGAAAGGGAAAATCACAGCAAAATACTTAAATCACCCAAACTGTCAGGAATTTGCGGATAGAATTGCTGGGGACGATGGTCTTATCATTGCTCAGGTTCCTGGTGTGGCAAAAGCGTTTGTAGAATCAGTTGGGCGAATTTATAGTAAATACCCGATTGATAAAACGGTCATCGCGATGGATGCGGATGGTAGAACAAACTTAAGTGTTGCTGAAGGTATTCACCAGTCGTATACTCATCTTGCACCGTATACAAAAGGTCGAATAGGTGTTATGAGTTGGGACCCAAAACAAAAAGGTATAGACGATGCATTACTCGCTATGAGTCGTGGCGAGATTACTGTAGACCATATGGACTTGAAGTTCGGTACTGCTCAACAACTATTCCCTCTAGAAGAGGCGAAACGACCTGTACCACTCAGACTCGATGGTACACCAGCGTATAACGATGACAAGCGCCCTGAATGGCAGATAGAATACACTGAGCAACGTAAAGCTCGTGATAGAGAGATGCAAATCAAACAGATTGCTACAGAGCTAAGGAATGGTCAGAGAGATGCAGAAGAATTTATTCGTGAACTTACAGCAACAGTAGATATAGAAGTTGTAGCAAAAGCAGGTAAACTCAGTAAAGATACACTAAGTGATGAAGACTTTGCGGGACTCGATGAACATCAGGAAAGAGGTAGATAGTGATGACGCAGGTTAAAGAATATAACAAAACACTGTATGACATGATGAAGCGTGACTCATCGTTCAATATCAAAATGCAAAAACTCGGGTACAAACTACAACCCGTGGTTGGTGTGATAGACATGCGAAATAGATTGTACCATTCGGCGGACGGTAGTGTTGACCTACTCTCAAGATACCCGTTATTCAATAAATATAGTAATAGTACACGATATCGTGAACTTAAAGACGTTGAGAAAATCGGTGTTACAGCGAGTATGGAAAAAATCGGCAAAAAAGATGAAGAGATTGAGCAGGCACAAGCCCGCAACCCTCTAATAGAAATGTTTGAGTATGAAATGTTACTCATGGCCAAACTCGAAAAAGAATTAGGTAAAAGTGTGTCAAAAGATAAGTTGATGCATATCGTAGAGGAACATGCGACAACACCGGGTTACACAGATACAGTAGAGAAGATTGAAAAACGTGTCGAAGAGCTTGAGAGTCCAGAAGTAAGACCTGAACCATTAATATTAACAAAAAGACGATAGCAATTACTATCGTCTTTTTTTTAGATATTGAATGTAAATATGAGTAGTGCTAGTATATTATTCATCATATGTAATCCTATCGAATACCACACACCATATTTGGAGTAGAGGAACAACATGAATAGTGACATTCCACCATAAGCTAATAGAGCGGGTATTGTAAATCCGTGAATGGCTACGAACACCAGCACGGACAAAGCGCATCCCCAGAGTGGGTTGGATAGTGACGACATAATGTGGTGCCGACAAACCAATTCCTCCACTATAGGAGCTGTGAAACATGTATAAACCACCATTACCCAGTAATGGTCTTTAAGTAACTTGATAGTCTCTTCTTGATTACTAATCGACAAACCTGTAGACTCAAGTATTGTTGAGGTTACATTCTGGAATATCAATAGAAACAAGAACACAATCAGGAATCCTATTAGCGTCTGTAGTGAAAACGGCGGTTTATGAGCTTTGAATTTCCATAGAGCTAACATTGTCACAAGTATCAATAGCGGGATGCTGATATACGTTGGTTTATCTAACGTAAACGCAAGAACTATAGGCGGGAGTAGTAGAACCCACAACCCACCGATTAATCTCTTACACACGTTCCATAAATTATACATATTTACTTAGTCGAGCTGGGTCGAACCCGCTCCATACGTCGTCTTCTGTTTCAACAACTGGTAGAGACATGAAACCTAGACCTTTGACATATTCTTTTGCGTCTTCGTTTTCATCTACATCGATGAATTCGTACTCTGCGTTATTCATATCTAAATATGCTTTAGTTGCTGTGCAAAATTGGCAATTTTGTTTTCTTCCGTATACTTTCATTTGGTTTTATCCTTTCTAGTATGTTCTGATTGGTGTTTGGAACACCTTAGTTATGTTGTCTGACGCCGATTTTACGTCAGATATATTTAGTAATCTACCACGCACGATGCGTCGTTTTTGACCGTTTAGGTCGTTACATGTTACAAGTGTGATTATATTTTCACCAGTTTCATCTAATACATGCACGTCAGTCGGGTCAACTAGTGTGATAGACTCAATCTTGTAGGTATATATCTTATCCATATCGGTAATATAGATACGCATACCTTGTTTAGCATTTACTAATGGTGAGAATAATAATCTACCACCTTGTGCGGGTGAATAGTGTGATGCTAGTGAATAATTACCAACACCCATTTGTTGATGGGAGCTTAGTGTAGTCGCTCCGCGTAACATGTTGTAATCACTAACACCGTTTATGATTGGGAGATTAATCCCAAGTTCTGGGATAGCTATCTCGCCGATAGCGTTTATTTTTGTCTTATCTTTATTGGCATCAAGAACTGCTGATAGAGTTATGGGATGCACATCTTCGTAATTAAAAGTTGCGGGCTCAGACTTATTCTGAGCCACATCTTCTTTACTTAAATGTTGTAGCACATTTTGTGACTTTTCTGATGCTTCCCCTAATTGATAATTTTTGTAGGGGTTATACGCCAGAGCCACAATACCAGCTAGTATCAGGATGACACCAATAACTGTTCTTATATGTTTCAATTATAGGTCCACCTTATCTAAGATTAGCTCACTCCAAGTTTCGAGGTTGTCAAGGTAATAGACACCATCCGTAAATTCTATTGCTAAAGTATCAGTCTCAGTGATATGTATTTCACTTTCCTGAACTGTAGCAAGATACACTACACCGAAATGTACTTCACCAACAGCGTTAGTGTCATCATTCACAAATCCAATTAGTGTTAATTCGGCATCAACACCGAGCTCTTCTTTTAGTTCACGTTTGGCGTTTTCTGTAAGTAGTGGATACTCACTAAGCCCCTCGTGTGGGTTCATGTGACCACCAACACCGATAGAGATACGTGAATGTAGTCGACTCTCACCACCACCTTTAAGGCGTTTGTAGGTGAGGATGTCTCCACTCTCATTTCTCACAATAATGTAAGATATGAGTTGTTTGTATTCAGGGTTCATTTCCATATCTCCTCGACGTTTTACCTCAATATATTTTAGAGTGTTTGAGAACTCTTTGAACTCACTAAAGTGTTTGAATCCGTAGAAGTCCTCTTTTAGTAATTTTTCTCGTGGAATCACGAGTATTTGTTCGTCATTTTTATTCATATTTACCCTTTCATCAGGAATAGTTGAGGTGTTACACGCCCCATCCATTCGTTTAATTTTAATTCTGCTTTTACTGGAATAATTGTTCTATCCCTATTTTCCACTCTCGACCTTAGACAATTCGCAATATCAGTATCGAATGTTAGCATTTCACAACCATGAATATTCACTTTGAATGATTTACCTCCCCAGAACGTGAAATCAATACCGAATTGGTATAACTTCTCAGGGTCAAGGTCAATAGTGAATGTCGTTTTGGCATCAAAACCTTTACCAAACGGTTTTATCTGATTCCAGAATTCGAAGACACTAAGCACCTGATTTCCAAAATCAACCGTGTTAATATTGAACCACGCTTGGTCACTAGATGATACTCCGTCGTAAAACGATAAGTGCACATGATTTTGTGGTAACTCATCAACGATTCCTTCAGATTTCGCTTTCTCATATTCGAGCATGACTTCTGTTGCGACTTCATGCGCATAACGGTCGAATAGTTGTGTGAAACGCTCTAGGTCACAAGCGTTAATACCAAAACCAGCGGCTTGTGCGTGACCACCACCTGAGATTTCTAAATCAGGGTTACTCTCACGAATACGCCTAACAATCTCATCTAGTGGTGCAACATCGGTTGAACGCGCAGACCCTGCGATATAGTCAAAACCTTCGGTTGAGTAGTACACTTTCTCAATTCTATCTGTCGGAGTAGCGAATACTATAGTTGGTTTTTGAGTCCTATTCAGTATATCGCTGGCAACAAGACCTGCAATACCATGCTGAGTGTTGACGAATAGCACGTTTGAATGGACGCCAAAATCTGCAGGGGTAACTTGTGCGAGAACTGAGTCGCGCATGACTGATTTTTGCTTATTCTCATCAATCATCTGAGTGATATATGTTCTACGAACCATCGGGTCAGGATGTATTAACCCTTTGAACGCTGAAATTGGGGTACCAACAACACGTCTAGGCGCATTTAGTAATGGTGATAAATACCAACCTATCAATTCTTCGTCTTTTGGAAGTGGAGATGGTTTCTTACCAGTCGCTACACGTTCAGCGTCACGTATTGATTGCATATAGTATAGGCAATCGTAGAGTCCGTGGAACACTGTGTCGTACCCAGGAATACCTGTATACATAACTTGCGGATAGCTTATATCCTCACTAGACATTTCTCGGTAACGTTTTAGCGTGTCAACAGCGAGTCTCACCATATAATGGTTCTCATCGACAATCGGCATCATGTCTGCGACATTAGCGATGCCGGCAAATACGACTAGTTCACGAATCAGATGTAGCGTATGTGGTTGATATTTAGTAGCGTAAGCCATCATAGTTTTCCAGGCTACAGTCGCACCAGCATTACCTTTGAACGGGTAAATGTCACCTTGAACATTGGGGTTGACAATCGCTTCGGCTGGGGCTAATGCGCTTGAACCCAAGTGGTGGTCTGTAACTAAGACTGGAATACCTTTCGTTTTCGCATACTGTACACCCTCTACGGCGTTAGTACCATTATCTGCTGTCAAAATCATAGACACATTACTGAATGTTGATAGCATATCATCAATAGCTTTTGGTGATAGACCGTACCCGTCTTTCATTGATGGTATATATACTCTATGATTGATGCCGAAAACCGATAATGCAGCGGTTAAAACGCAAGCTGACATAATACCGTCAGTGTCATAATCTGTATCGACAACTAGAAGTTCATGATTCTGTTTTTCAGCAAACTCGTGCAATCTGTCGATTAATCTTTCCATATTGGTATACATGAACGGGTCATGTAAGGAGTTATCATTAGCGTGTATTAAGTTTTCCAAAACAGACTCATCCCAACCAAGAGCTTTCAGAGTCTGCTCTCTAACTACTTGTTGTAACATTAATTACCGCCTTTCTTATTTATCAGTGGGAGTATTAATAAGATTAACAACCCAGCGATAAATATCGGTATAGTAGCGTGTATAGCCCACGCGATAAAGCTTAAGAATCCGATTATACATAGGAGTATAGCTAACCACCCAAGCGCGTAATAACCTGCAAATTTAACACCTAACTCGAACATTTGATTTGGCGACTTGTGTAGCAGATTGTTGATTTGGTCAATAACCGGAGTATTTAAGAATTTTTTGAAGTTCATAGCAATCACACCTTTCGATTTATTTACTTCTTAGTACTTATGAATCTAAAGCACAACAAGAAGTAATGTAAGTCGGAGTAAAATTTCTCATCAGGACTGACTCTATATTGGTCATAGACACTGTCAGAGTAGTCTTTAAGAGAGTCTTTTTTCCACGACTCGATTTCTTTAATTTGGAACTCATCAGCACCTTCTACTTTCGATAAGAATTCGATATATTCTGGTTCGCTGAACTGAGCTCGCTGTATTGTTTTTAAGTAGCTGTAAGTTGTTGCGGGAACAACCTCAGACTGTTTTAGTACTGTTTGTAATTCTGGGGAGCGTCTTAATAGTTGTAGTAGTCTAAATATACGCTCCTCTTTATTTACTTGACTTAATGTATTTCTCAATTTGATTCTCACTTTCTTTATGTTTTACTATATTATACCATAAAGACAGTGAAATAGCAAGGTTAGAGGGTATTTTCTAACCTTGCTTTGAACATCAACTTGCGCTGAGTAATATTATAAAGTTCAGCAATAACGTAAGTTGGTATGAGGGAGTTGTCTTCGTAGAAACATTCAACCGAATATTGCCACATAGCATGGTACGGAGTGTCTTTGCTGAAGACGATACTGTCTACGACACATTCGAAATCGTTTAGAGATAGTCTGTTATCACTCGGTGCACCTTCACCATCACACCACTTAGGGACAGAGCGCTCCTTCATGAAGTATTTGGGGCGATATTTAATCTTATCCATAATATATTTCACTCGCCTTTGAGTGATTTCTGGCTTCATCAACCAATGTTTACTCGGTCTAGAGCCAGTATTAAGTGCCGCTGTACCGGTGAATAGCAATTCACCCTCTTCGGATAAGCATAATCTGAACGGGATTAAGTGAGTCGCATTATAATGGAACATCTTATATCCATTTCGTGTCGTACTATAGACCGCTTTCACATCATTTCGACCAGGTACATAGACCTGTTTACGTTGATAATTATCTCGTTTGATGACGCCGTTCTTTATTAGTTTTTTGTTATTTCGAAGTGTTTCTGAGCTGAAAATAACACTTGCACCAACTGTACGACCGTTTTCTAAACTACAGATAGCTACACACTCGCCGTGTTTTGGATTTCTACTACGCGCGTATGAATTGAGTTTCACTCTCGATTCGAATAGAATAGATTTAGTCTGAGAAGTTTTGCGGACTGTATATTTCTCCCAAAATAAACGATAACCGAATATGTCAGACCCAATCCAGTATAGGGTAAAGGTGGCACATGGAACGGCAAGCCAAATTGGTAAAGCTATAAATATTAGAGGTATAAGTACGAATTTAAGTATGAGTCGCATAAGTCACCTGCTTTCTAATGAGAAGAACCTATTCGATACGGAATAGGCTCTCTGCGAATTCTTTTGGAGTTTTGGGTTCTATAGTACGTTGTAAGGGGATATAAGTTAGTTTACCCCCTTTCTTCGATATTAATTGTGTTCTAATGTCTTCGCCGTGAAGATTCATCACAAAGACTTTGTTGGGTACAGACGCGTCAGCAAACATAATATTTGCGGCGTCTTCATAGAGGTCAGTGAACTCTACGTCTTTTAAATGAAGATAACCTATGATTATCTGGATGAGATTAGGCATCAAAAGTCTTTCTGAGGATGAAATGTACACTTGTCGCAAAGAACCCGAATGATGCGACTAGGTATGTGATTGATACGTAACCAGCATTACAATCGATATAGTATGCAAAAGCAGTTATAATACCGAAACATGCAACACCGAGTATCGATGCTTGGTCACGTTTTGTCTCGCAGTATGTGTACGCTAATGGTATAGCGATAATGTACGCGAGAGTTTTAACTGTTGTCAGTATAACCATTGGTAGAGGTGCTCGTACTAATGCTTGCTCTTTAATTATATCCATATTAAGTGTATCAACACTGTGCTGTACTAAGAGGCATGCTATTAGGATTGATACTGTGATAAGTAAGAGTGACTTAACCGTTTTACGAGTAGATTGGTCTATTTGGTTCGGTTCGCACTTCGCTTCAACCTCAGGTTCCATGTCCAGTTGTACTGCACGTGGGGCTTCGATACGATACTCCTTACAGACTTTAACTTCACGTTTACATCTTGGTGGTCGACGTTTTCTGTCCGACCTGTTTCGAATTGTTATTTCTATATTTGTCATGATGTGTCCTTTCTGATAGACTAGGACTGGTGAGTTATTTATACTCACCAGTCTTGTAATTTAGTTTGAATGACGGCGTTTTGTTTTCTAGAGTTACACCGTAAATCTCATTTCGTAATTGTTTTGATTTCCCACCGATACGTATAGGTATTGGTTGATTATTGGCATCTATACCTACCCATTGCATATAAACCGCTGATGGCGTAGTATTATTACCCTCATAAATTGGGGCAACATAGTAATCCAATTTGTAATTCGGGTGAAGTCTCAACCAGTTATCAAGCTCTTGTTCGTAGAATAGCATTGATTCAGTATTTTTGGCGTCAGACCCTTTACCTTCGGTTCCACGATTTAGATACGCAGACCCTGGCACAAGGTTTCTGAGTTCATCGTTTAGTCCTGAGAATTGATATCCTACTAGGTGTAGTCTATCGTTTATCCAATTACCATTGAGCTTATAATTGCGCCAACCAACAGGGTCAACGTTAATGCGTTCGTTACGTTTTTCACCGTTTTGACCAGGCTCCTGAGCGTCGGTAACTAGGATATGAGCTGATGTAGAGCGCCCTATATTATCCAATTCTCCAAGAATAATTGTAGCTCCGTATTTCACTGAACCTTCTGTTGTATTTGATTTCGTACCGGGTGCTATTGGCTCAACAACTTGATGAACCAATCCAGAGCTATTTGTATCCGATTTAGAATCAGAGTCAGACCCTCCGACACTTTTGGGTAAGTATCCCTTGACTGTAGACCATAACGAAGGTGCTTCGTTTACTGCGTGTTCGGGTGTTGTTATATGATTACTATAGAATAACCAACCTAAACCAACAATAGCGATGGTTACAAGCGCTGAGATTATAGTCTTCATGACTGATTGGAATATCTTAAACGCGAGGAATATTACTACTAATGTGAGTAGTGCTCCGCTCGTTAAGAATCCGGGTGTTAGTAAATTTTCCATAACACTCCTTTCTAACCTAGTTCGTGATGTGGTTCATCGAGTTCGTCTACAGAACCAGCAAACACTAAATCTACTAAGTTCGTTGAATTTTGGTACATACTAAAGGTTTGTGCTAGCACATCTGAGTTACAATCCTGGATGCCAGATATAGTCGGAATTGAAACGATAGAATTATCGTCGAGATGACGACAAGTTGGTACGCCGTTTTCAACTACTTTGATTACTGTCAGACCGTCGATATCAGCATAATCAGTAACGCTAGCGTCATTTGACGCGTTATGTTCTCGTACGTCCCACTCGGCTAATCCGTAAAACGGGAACTCAGTACTGGTAACCGCATATACGTCTTTTCCAATTAAGTTATCAAGCACATCGTCAGCGTTGTTACGAATTGTAGGGTTTACCGACCGTAATGCGTTAGAGCGTGCATATCTGTTGTTTGTAGAATGTTTATCCATATAATTCACCTTTCGTGTATTTCTACCTATATTATATCACAAATTTAAGTATAACGCAATCGGGTTAGTCGGTATAAGTATAAAATATTAATGGGAACGCACCAAATATGATAGCGACCACATGTAATTTAAGAGCTATGGATAACCCTGTCAATATCGAGTATGCGAACACATAACTGCACAATGCAATGATGAATGGTATTAGGATTACCTGCATACCTAAAATGATTAATGTATCCATTGCCGGTTTATAGTAATCAGATTCCTCAAAGCAATATAACTGTAGGAGGGAATCTGTTGCTTTATAGATATTGACGCAGAAATATGAGGCACTACCTACAACTATAAGTAGTAGTGGGATATTCACCGTACCTGTCTGGGTTAACGTATCGACAGCACTAGACACCAGTAGTGTGACCAGCGTGGCCATACCGGCAAACACGATAAACCACCCCATAGCCAACAAGACTGTGAATGATTTTTCTTAATATAATTCTCTTATAATTTGCTAAATTCTCCCAATAAGCTTGTCGTTCCGACTCTGGAACTATTTCTTTTAACGATTTCATAGTAATGTCCCCTTTTCTTCTGCAGTAAGCATGATATGTTGCATCTCAGCACCTTCTGGTGTATAAACGATTTTCTTAGCTATCAGATAAGGATAACCTACAATATGCCAATCGGGTTTAGGGTGTACGAAACCTAACTCTGCAGGTAGTAATTGTTCACCTCGGGTATTTCTGTAGGTTGTGAATTGTTTTAGCGGATATCCGGCAGCAGTCATATATTCGGCGTAGAGTTTATACAAGTATGTGGTATCATTACGGTCATATTGATAGTGATAATTGACTAAGACACTAGTATCGATATCTTTCGACTCTAGTGATTCAATCAGCTCACTGTGTAAGTCGTAAGTTTCTTCATCAATATTCCCGCTCTCAAGTCTGTATTTGTGAATATTTTTCAGGTCGGTGAGAAGTTCTCTTAGGTTGAACCATATTTTATTAGCGTTAGGATATACAATTTCCGCAGGGAAGTTATCAATGTGCGCGCGGAATATATGAGGGGTACGTGTTAAATGTGAGTATTCATCATATCTCTGGGTGAATTTGCATGCAACATCATAGACATCCTCAAACTCTTCATCGATTAGTTGTTTGTCGAGAGCACTTTCCCAGTCAAGTAACTTAGAGGCGTTCTTTGCGGTATATTCTAATTCGTCTTCTGTGCAAACATCTCTTATTATTTCACCTTTGTCCCAAATATCACATATCTCGTAATGGGTTAGGCGACCTTCCCACGCGCAGATGTCAGTTATATCGAATAGCGCTTCGTAACGACATTCGTTGATGTGCGCATACGAACCTTTCGGATTTGACCAATGAGTGAGTGTTTCGAAGATACTTCGATATTCCCTTGGGTCATAACTCAGTGTGTCGTACTTGATATCTATCTCACATTCGTATACCCCGAGATTATCGTTATAAACGGGTTCAAATCTGTCGAGGAACTTTATTGTAAATTCTTCATGCGACAGCTTTCTGGATTTTGGCACACCCCTCAGGCTTAATCCACTATCCGTATCTGCAAACGAGAAGTTTAGTATATACAACAGTTCAATTAGTCGCTCTTTCGTCTCGGCACGGATAAGAACTGTACCTTGTGCGTTATGATTATTCATGTTTGTCACCACTTTCTTTAATACTGTAACCCAAGAAGACGTGTGGGTCTTTTTTGAGTTCAACATTTTGGTATTTCGCGAGTAATTCGCGTGTATCAAATTTTTGAGACGGGATAATTGCGTAACCAGACATTGTTGGATATGCGTCAACTTCAATCGCCTCACGTTTACCACGTGTCTTTTCATAGGTAAGTCGTAAATCTACCAAGAAGTTTTTAAGTACGACGTCCATATTTTCAACCTTATCAAAGTCAAACATCCAACCTGGCGTACAACCTGTTGGGATACAGTTTGGTTTTGAGGCTAGAGAAACTAATTTCGAGTCGAACTTGATAAGATTGATATCTTTATCAATCAACTCGTGTTGTAGAGCTTTACAGATAGCTTTTTGCGACCTCGGTGTAATTGTCACGTACATTCGCGATAGCTCGCCCGGGACACCTTTGTCGATAAAGTTCTGGAATCGTTTGAGGTAGAACTCAGGCTCCTTATCAATCAGAAACGATTCGTGGCGTTGTCTGAAATCTGGCAGATTTGGATTGTCTTTATTTCTTGATGTGAAAAATAAGATATGAACATGGTCAGGGTTAGTTAGGTGATTATTTCGTAATTTGTTCAGTTTCATCAGTACTATCCTTTCTTAATTTGATTGAAAATAAAAACGGGTTGAAATAGTCGGAACCGTGTGGTTCAATTCGAAAGTGAAAATTGACTAGTAAAAATAGCATAAACTTGAAGTATCCAGCAGACTGAGCACCAGCGGTACTAAATATCAAGTCAATCAGACCCACTAAGATTAGTTGACCGAAAATACACTGCCAGAATCCTGTGAAAAATTTTAGCATAAGTACCTCCCTAAATAAATAACCGTAGATTACTCTACGGTTATAGTTTTAATTCTTCTTCATCTAATAACTCTGATATATCTACAGAACTCACTAGGTCAGTTAATATTTCATCTCGAACATCTATCGCTAGTTTCTTGCGAAGAGTTGGATTGTGTGCAACGTCACGGAATGATTCGCCGTCACGATACTTATAAATAGCGACTTTTTGATACAGTGGTATGTCGAGTCCTGCAATTTCTTGTCTACTGTACTCGTCGTAATCGTGAACTCTTGATTCGTAGTAGTGGATAGTCTTATCCCAGACGCGCTTGAATGTAGTCACTGGATGGAAGTCAGCTTTTCGCTGATTATCAAATGCGATAAGGTCATCAATCGTATCATCACGTATAGCGTCCATTAACATTATAAGATTCTTTCGTGAGTAAGGTTTTCCGAAGAAAATGTTACCCAGATTATCGTGCTTTTCGAACCAATAATCCGTCTTGAACTTAATTAGTCTACCATGTTCGTTTTGAACAACGAACCCTTCAGTTTCACGGTTCGTGCGTTGATATTCCAACAGTCCATCAAGAGTCATTCGCTCTCGCCGAGCAGACGATAGACCAAGCTCGTCTAACTTTTCTTCCGATAAGAAATGTATACGGTGGTCGTTTATGTCTTTCTTACGTGCACCAATCAATGTATATTCTTCCTTATCGTATGGGATGATAATCTGATTTTCTGGTGATGTGTACTCGAAGAATAGACACATATTCTCGTCACGAATAAATTGTTTTATCTCATCGGAATATGGGTGATTTTCGAAATATTCTTGTGCGTTTTTCGAAAACTCCGTCATGGTTGATGCTGACGTAGCTGCTACAAACCTGTTGTCATCTAGGCCTAGAGTTAGAAATGTACCATCTAGTTTCTCCCAAACATTGTAGATGTGGTCATCGTGCAATTCAGAGAATTCTTCTCTAAATTTATCATCGTAATAGTGATAGAAGTCTTTATCAGACAACTGTTTATAGTTAAAGAACTTCTCATATCCAATGGTTAGGATTTCACCATTCATATCCAGTGTTAGACCGCGTGCGTTACGTATTAGATTATCCGAAAAATCGACACCCTGATGCATATATTTGAATGTGAACAGAGGGTTGGTATAGTCCTCTGCATTCATACTCAGCATAATGTCTTCGTGAGCTAGTAGTTGGATTAATAGTGGAGCGTCTTTTGATAGTGTTTCTTTATACGACCTCACCTCTCTGTCAAGTTGTAACATACGTTTATACATGTCGACATAATCCTCGTCAACTACCCTACTTACCGAGTCTATTTCTCGAAACCTCTCCATATAGTCTATCGCTTGAGGTGACACCTCACTGCGAATAACACTCTTGTTCTTAGCTATATCAATACTGTCGTGAGCATTCATATGATGTAATATGGCGTCTGAAATGTCTGTGTCGACTTTGTTTTGACGCGCAATATGGTAATACATTGCTGATACATTTTCGTGACCTTTGTAGCTATCATGCTCACCGATAGTTCGTTCAATGAATTTTGATGTTAATTCATCATGTGTGCGTTTGGTGCGAGCAACAGATTTACCTAGGTCGTGGTAGCGAGCAATAGTAGTTACAGGATGTTCATTCCCGTATAACTCACTTGCTTTCGTTACGGTCATATCGATATGCTCTTTGATAGATTCTTTGTGGTACGGTGAGTTATGAGGTGATTTGATACCTTTAGCTACTTCTCTGTTGTAAGTCTCAAACGGTGGTGCGATAAGTGTATATTTATCACAATCCACTCCTACTTTTGCTGGTTGCATTGATAAGTACATTTGTTTTACTGTTTGTTCGGGTACGACCGCATCACGCATTTTGTTTTGTTTCAAAATGTCTGCGAGAGGTTTGTGTAATTGAACTACTTCAACTTCGTAACCATAGTTGTTTGGATTGATTTGTGAAAGTGCACCCAATCGTCTACGCCTCGTTAACATAGTGGCGTCGAGCACTATAGTGTCTACTTTTTGACTCATTAAGTCACGAGCTCTATCGTACATAGTTTGGAATACTTTAGCATTATTCCCACCTGTGACACCAAGCTCGGCTCCGATTTCATCAGATGATAAAACAGTTGCATCAGCTAGGTTCTCTTTGATATAGGTTGATTTACCCACACCAGCAACTCCTGATAGTAGTATTAATTTCATTATTTCACTTCCTTAGAAATAGTGGTGGGATTAGCCACCACTATATAATTTATCTTGATATTTCGTAGTCGTCTAATCCTGCGAAATCGTCTTGTGATAGGGTTTCTGAATGGTCTTTGATATTTTCGTAATCTAGAAACTTATCTAAATCTTCAGTGTTAGCTCGTTCACGTAATTCATTGATGATGTATTCGTTAACGTTTTCTAATGACTCGAACTCCCGAAACGTTGCAAAGTCCATTTCATATTTCCGATACACATGTTCTAGTAATAGATAGTTATCTTCAGTTTTTGCAAGCGAATAATACATATCTGGATATTCGTATGATGAACTTATTGCTTCTAAGTTTAACCATACTGATTTCGGGAATGTACCATCAAACTCATCTTCAATTAGGTCATAAAATTCATCCAGCGGTTTTATAGATGGTTTAAATTTGATACCGGCGACTTTCTTCGGGCTCTCATTGAGTAATTGTTCCATTTCATCTATATTCATTCTTGTCCTACTTTCTACTTTTTTCTTTTATTATATCATAGAAAGTGGATTTCGACCAGTTATTTGTCTAACGACTCAAAGAATTCGATTAGTGCAATATAGTCGAATTGTTTTTGAATTTCAAGTGAATATAGTGCTTTCTCATCTTCTTTGAATTGAGCAAATAGTTCGTTAACATCAGCTTTGAATGTGTACAATTTTCGAAGAGCGGTTGTCACATTCATTTCAACCTTACCATCAAACGTGTGACGCATACTTGATAATTTATTCCGTCTTCGTCGAGTTTGGTTATAGCAGTTTTTGCTCGTTCAATGAATTTGGGGTTGAACTTGTTGCCCCATCCGATTAGAGAATCCGAGTAAAGGACGAATCCACTTTTAGGTGCGGTGAGTTGAACTCGGTAAATTTCTTCACGAATCTCTTCGATTTTTCTTAGAAATTCTTGTTTCACCAAGTATAGTCGCGCACTTCTTTTTGTTAGGAAGTATTTATTGTCGCTACGGAATTCTTCACCTTTGTTTGCGATAATTTGTTCGTCTAGGTCACAGGTAACTTGTCCGCATCGTGGGGATGCTGGTCTTCTGTAATCATCAGTGTCGTAAAACTCAGATACGTTACCGGTCTCAATTTCATTTTTAGGACTTAACCTACAAATAGTATCATCACTACCTATCGTGACGATGAAACCTTCTAGATTATAGGTTTTAATAGTCTCACTTTCTTCTTGTATATTGTACATCCTATTGATTAGTTGTTTTAGCATCGATATCCTCCCTTGGCAAATCTAATTGCCCGAATAATTTATGTATTTTACGCTCTAGATTTCGAAGACGATTCATCTTGTTAATAGCTTCAGGGGTAGCGTCATGGTCTTTGATGAATTCGTACACTTCTATATATTCTTTCATCAATTCTTCACGAGATTGAATTACTCGTTGCGCGTAGCGATAATTATTGGTAATTTTCAAATTCTTTTCTTGCGCAATCAGTTGCTCAGCAAAATCCGCCAAGCTGAATTCACCTTCTATTTTCTCCGTCTCGACAGCCTCAATATTTTCGATTAATTGTTCTTCGAACTGATTCGGGTCACGATAGATGGTGATTAGTTTCTTATTCTTAGTATCAACTACAACATATACACCTTCGTCTTTTGCTAAATAGACGTCGTTTTTCTCTGGGTTACGTTCAGATTGTTCTGCGTCGAATTGTAATTTAGGATAGAGTTTACGCATAAACAAGCGCCAACCCATACCGTGGATATTAAATCGTTCTGCAAGTCTTTGTCTAAAATGCGCAGTTGGTTCATATTTCAAATTATCTGGTAAGCCCATAGTCTCACACTCCTTTTTCTTTTCTCGTTTTAATTCATAGAGTAATTTTCCATAATTAATACAAATCACATCCTAAGTCGTCTACAATTGTAGACTTAAATTATAATTATTTATAGTTGTAGACCTAAAATATAGTCGTCTACAATCGTAGACGACATGTGGTATTTCGTCTACGATTGTAGACGAAAATTATAAATTGATAATATATGAGCGGTCAATAGTTTCGAAGTTTTTCAGGTATCTAACAGTGACAACTTCTTTTAGACCGCGTGGTTTATGTACGTCAATAGTTATTACTTGAGTGCACAAATCGTCTGTATGATTCAGATTTATATCTATAATCTCTCGGCGTATATAGTCTTTAATTTGCTTGACGTTTTCACGTGACACTCGAAGTCTCGCCGATTGTAGTTCTTTTAGTACGTCTTCAAATGAGCACTCGCCGTTTTCGTATTGGGCAAATAATTCTTTTATTTTAGTATAATTTAGTTCCATAGTATCATCCTTTCTAATATGTGTCTAGCAATCTGAAATCATCTATAATATTATGGTGGATATCTCGTACACGTACCGATAGTACAGAGCAATAGTATCCACTACCACCGCAATCTGCAAATGCGTCTGCTTGTGCAATTTTATTTTGATTGTTAAATATAGTTATAGTCAAATAATGGTCGTCTACATCAACATTGTATTCAAACTTGACATCTGTGATTGCACCTTGAAAATTATCAGTCACTATCCAGCGACCGTCAGCACCAGCACATCAGTCGTAGTCTTCTTCATACAGTTCAATGGTGGTACCATTCTTAAGTTTAAGGGTGTCACCTTCTGCGGATGCTATCTCTTGATATAGTAAGAGTTCTTTTAATTTAACAGCATTATTTAGCATTTCTTCACCTAACTTTCTACGTAAAATGTATATGACCTGTTCATTTCACGGCCATTCATGAGCATATAATCTAATCGAATTTGTGAAATACTACCGTCTAGAAATGACGGTTCAACATATGTTCTGATTCTTTCACCAGTCGGGTTCCAATATGATTTTTGAATGTCACGAAGCACTGTGTCAAACAAGTTACGCTGACTGTTACTTGTGAACCTCACTGTACCTCCGTCTAATTTGGACAAAGTGCGCAAAATACTGGTCGGAGTACCACTGTAGAGTTCAAGTAATTCGGTGAGTTCGTCACCAGTCAGAATGTAATCGGGTGTTAAGCAATCGAACATTTGCTTGATGTCTTCGTCGGATATACTTTTGTCTAAATATTCTTTAAATTCTTCATCTGTCATGTCCAAATCTGGACGTCTGAGTATTACCATCTGTATCCCACCTTTCTAAAAGCAAGGTCACCACTTTTGCGGTGACCTCTAACTACACAGCTAAGTCAAATTTTAACTGCGGTGTATTATATTCATATTCTGAGAGGACAAAGTCTTCAGGTTTAATGTCGTAGAAGTTAGTCCCTTTCGGACATGTTAACTCCAGTTTTGGTGAACATTCTATCTCAGGTCTATTTAGTAACTCTAGTGCTTGTTCGAATTGATTATCATAGATGTGTAGGTTATTCACGAAATAACAGAATTTACCTACTTCCCAACCAAAATGACACGCAATCATCATCTGAAGTGCGACGTATTGCATTGAGTTGATATGATGTGCAACCAGCATATCGTTACTACGCTGTGTTAATGTGCAATCTAAATAAATAGTTTCACCAACTTGTCTGACGTCAAACATCACATTGTATGCGCATGGTAGTAGACCTCCAGTCGCATCAAATGCCTCGTAATCCCAAAGTGATATTACATTACGTCTATTCCACGGGTTTTCTTCCAGTTGCTTAAGTAGTCGGTCGATAATTTGGTGTTTTCTAACTATTGCGCCATATCGTTCTCCGATATTGTTTTCACCATCTACAGCCCATAAACGCCAATATTTGACATTGTATTTTTCTTCCAGAACTTTCAACTCGTTAGTCTGGTCTTGATATATCCAGAATATTTCTTTAATCGCTGATTTGATTGGGATTTGCCTCAAAGTAGTGATTGGAAATTCACCTTTTTGTAAGTCGTAGGTGTCACATACTTGTGTGATATACTTCGAGTGAGCCTTGCGCCCGTCAGAATACACGGGGCGCGCATCACCACTCATTACTCCGTCTGTGAGAATATTTTCTATGTTTCGTTTAAATATTTGGTCAGCTTTTGTCATAATGTTACCTTCTTATTCCGAACTTCTTCAGGTCAACTAGTCTTGTTGGTCTAGTGTTGACATTTTCTGTGCGGAATACGTGGTTAGCTTCCCACGAGTCGTTATACTCACCATCTTCTGAGTTACTAGGTTCGTCAGTCTCTGATTTGAAGCTCTGAATACATTTCTTAAGCGTGTCAAAGTCTGGGAAATCATAAGCACCTAGCATTCCAACACATTGTATATCGTCCATGTCCCCATCTAAGTATTTGCTCGCATCAATAAGCTCTGGTTCTGGATAACTTGAATAACTTACTGCGCCAGCGTGAATCCCACCCATAGAGTAGCTCATTGGCTCATCGTTATAGTACAGTGTGTTTGAAGATTCTATATCGTAGAATACTTGGTCTTCTGTTTCGTCTTCACCACATTCTATCATTACTACGCATGTTAATTGTTCTGGTTCTTCTTGAATTGATAAATCTTCTGGTAGTACGTGTTCACTCAGGTAATCTTCAAGTAATTGCTCGTTACCATTCACCGACTCTATAACCTCAATCATTTCGTGTACAATTTCTTGTGTAATTGAGCTTGTAGCAAGATTCCCATTTGGGTCGCCGATTTTAACGCCCGCGGCGATTTCGAATCGTTGTAAGGCGCGTCTAACAAGTTCGAATGTCACGACGTCTTGTATTATCACTCCGTTAATTGAATATGTTGGTAATGTGCTGATTGTGTCCCCTGATTCTATAGTTTTAGGATAATGTATTTGTATTTTCATAGTTATAAGCCTTCTTTCGTTATAATTTATTTGTTGTTTTAGGGTTCAAATTGTCTAATAGTGCTTCATACTCATCTATCATCGAACACGCCTCAGATAACATTTCATCTAAGTCACGACCATAATACCAAAATAGTGGTGTGTTTTTGTGCTCTACGATGAAGCCGATATTTTCATTTTCGTCGACAATTGTGTAAATGTTGTTACAATTGTATCGTGAGAACTTCGTACATTGGTAACCATCTACGTCGGTTTTTGTACGATAGTACGAGTACAAGTGTTTTGAAAAATCAGGATTTAAGTCTAGTTGATTCTGGCTTTCTCTACCTGTTTGTTTCAGTTTATCTAAAAACGATTGGTGCTTTTTGAGTACGTCTAGTGCGCTAGTATAGAGTTGTTTTAAGTCAGCACCACGCTCGTTAGATAATTCTATATATCCGTAAATGGCACTACACTTGATTATATCAGAGTTTGAGTATACCTCAAATAGTATTGTGCCAGATACGTCTTCTGGGTTCGTGAGTTTAAATGTAGCGAGTTCGGAACTTTTCTGCTTTCGAAACTCGGCTATCGTTTTGTTTAATTGGGATAATGACGGGTTCATAATATTTCTCCTTTCTTTAGCATTCAAGAAAATTACGGGGCCCGGGGTGAGCCCCGTTGTAGCCTAAAATGTATATTTTAGGCGAATTAATCGTGTTGAATTTTGTAGTCGGCAGTATTGAACACAACTTCGATTTGTTTGATGTCTGACACACCTGATTGGTTTGGAACAGGTACTTCAATAGTATATGTTACACCATCGTGAGATTTCACATTAAGTGTTGTCGCACGGGTTGTGTAACTCGTGTCGCCTAATTCAAAGCGTATGTCTCGACCATCCGGATTAGAGAGGTATAGTTTACTTTTGTCTTTGGTCACATGTAAATTATATTCCGATGAATCCAGGACTCTTATATCTTCTTTTGTCGTTTTGAGTTGGAAATTTGACACAATCACGCAGATTGTTGCTACTACAATCGCACATGCAACGCGACGATGACGTCTATATTGCGGGTCAGTTATATCTTCGTCGTACATGACGAGCATACCCAAGAATATCAGGAGAAGCATTGCTATACCAGCTAGCACAGCAACAACTGCTGTGACGCCCCAATTGACTTGCTCGTGAGTTGTAATTTCGATAATTCTCAGCATATCATTTACCTTTCTACTTTTGATTTTTCTAATGGGAATGGTTTTAAGTCTATTCCGCTATCACTTATGTTCTTGGCGATAGTACCTACGATTCGTTCACCCCGTTTTTCTGAACGAAGAGCGTTTTGTATATCGATGTCCGCTTGTTCCGAGTCGATATGTGTACAGTAGTAGAATTTATCGTCTTCATCAAGAATTGTGAGATATTCGCATGATTCTTTGTAAATAACGTCATCCACGTCTTCTATATCTGGTTCTTGCACGAACGTTTTGCCCATTAATTTAACTTCACGAGGGAGGGACTCTGGACGTCGCCTAATTATAGAAATTCGGCATGGATATGTATCGTGCAGCGTTTTAGCGTATATGCGTTTTCCATTTTCGGATAACTTGAGGGCGTACTCGTCATCTTTGATGATAGTTCCGATAGTTACACTTTTCGATGTTACAGTGGAGATAAGTAGGACTATCAGGAATATATTCCAGACAATAGTTGCTATTGAGATTTCAGAGTTTAAGTACGAGAGGGTGTCTATGATGACTAACATCACGAGAAACAGACTTCCGTATGCAACTCTTTGCTTTATAGTTGGTGGTTTATGTTCCGCAACTTCGATTTCGACAAAATCAGGGTCGCGATTTATGTAATCGTTAAAGTCATAGGTTTTTGCGTTTTTCCAAAATGCTTTTAGTTTAGCGAGCATTGTGTACCTCGATGTTCGTCACGATGTACTCATCATTTCTGTCAATTGATAGTGTTAGTGGTTTTCCATCATAACCAAAGCAGAATGTGTAATTAGTTGCTTCGGGTTCAATAGTCGCCAAATCGTATGGTACTGGTTCACTAAGTTCAACGTCGTAAATAGCGCTTTCGAATAGGCTTTCAAAAATACCTGCCGGGCATTCTAGCGTTTCAATATTGTCTATTAAGATTTGTGCGAATTCTTTTATCTTATCGTCTTCACACAAGTCTAAGAAGACTTTTGCGATGTCTTCACGCAATTCAAGACTATCATTTCCATTTAGTATTTGTTGTAATTTATCTGGTAACATATTTTACCACCTTTCTGGGACAAAGACTTTGCCTTTGTCACTTATAGCTATTTCATTTGCGACCTCGAGTGGTCTTGTTATTTTGTTGAAGTCGAGATAATCGGTTATCTCGTCACGACGATTGATTGGCACGCTTTCTAGGAGGTACCATCTTTCACGCACATAGTCTTCGATAGAATTGAATATTGCGATAGTTCTGCCTAGGAACATATCGATGATTTCTTCGGCTGACCAACAATCTGTAGTGTTATATAATTCGCACATATCCTTGTAATCTTCTGGTCTAAGTTCAGTGTCAACAAATTCGATAACATCCTGGATGGTATATCCTGCTGAATGAAATAGTTCACGTATAGTGTGGAATGGGATATCTTCGAATTTTACATCAAACCTGGTTAGACACTGGGCATCTAGCTCATCTAATGGGAGATTATTGGTATTATCGAAATGTATTATAATTCTGGTCATTATTGTTCACCTACTTGTTCATATCTACTTAAATCGAACATACTCATATGTTCACTCGCCGGTTCTATTTTTGCGGTTTTGTCAACAACTATTCGTAGCGGATTGTTGTGTCTTGACGACTCTGTGGGTTCGAATGAATAATCAGTATCAGTCATACCTACCAATTTATAGTTATAGAATATGTGCGTTTTTGTTCGTACGTTGTAATATTTATTCAGTTCCATATGTTCACCTTCTGTTTGTTATTCGTCTACAAATGTAGACGACTATTTAATTTGTTGATGTCTACAAGTGTAGACGACTATTTAGTTTTGTTGATGTCTACAAATGTAGACGATTATTTAGTCTAATTTACGTCTACAAATGTAGACGTAAATTAGTACAGTAGATATGTGAATTATAAGACGCGTAATCTACAATTACTTGATTGTGATTAGGCTTATATTCCACGTAGGGTGCTGTTCCCATAGTGCTTTCGATATGTTTTTCAACAATCGTTGGTACGTTTGTCGGGTCGTCTGTTACACCGATAATATCGTCGTGAGTGCGATGCCCGTCGCGAAAACGGACATGCACTTCTATCGGTTTGTTTGTGTCAATACGTTCTAACATAGCCTTATACCACCAGTAGCTCGATAAAACTATTTGTCGATATACCTTCCATTGAGAAGTCGATTGAGTTTTCTTTCTTCTCGCTGACAATTTCTATCCCTGCGAACATACAAAACTCGTGAAGGCTTAGTGAGCATTGCTCTTTTCTCTCAACAAGAGATATTAGCGCTTGTGAAGTTGTTTCGTCAGGCATAAATCCACCCACTGAGAAGTTTGTAAGTACCAGTTGGTCACTCAGACTTACAGCAAATGTTAGTGGTTCATCACTCTCAATGTGGTTATGGAAGATTATCTGGTCTTTATGGATAATCCCATCACGTTTCGGGACAACCTTTCCATCACCAACGAATAGTGTGTAGCCTGGTTTTGAACCACGAGTGCTAAATGGTGACATATTAAACGCATAACTACCCTCAGTCGGGTCGAGGATTAACATACCTTCGGCAGCCAAACCTTGCTTATTTAATCGTACCATATCACCGCTATATACAACGTTACGTGACGTTTCTGAATAGAAACCTATATGCGAACCATCAATACCTTTAGCGTGTAGGTCTAAGTCTTTATCTTTGTCCCAATAAAAACCTACTTGTGTATTCGCTTTGATAGGAAATGACGTATACATTGGGTATGAACCGATAAAGTTTTTACCTGATGTCGGCATTTTGATAGATGCTTTGTTACCACCTAGATATACGCTCACGTCTTTATCTTGGTATCTACGTCTAAATTCCATAGCGATTGATTGTAGGAGTTCGATTGCTTTTTCGGTGCGATTTTCCGCGTTGTATTCTTTGATGAACACCTTACCGTTTCGGATTCTGTATAGTTGTAAATTATCAGACTCCACAACATTCATATGGACGTGTTCTTGTAAGTAGTTGAACACTTTTATTAGTTGATAAATATTCATCTCTTGCAGAACACTCTCATCTTTATCGAAAATTGTCTCAGGAGTGTGGTCTACATGGACTTTTTCCGATAGTCGCTTGATTTTGTTGATGGCTGGTCTTGCAGAAATGATATATTTACGAAGTAGTAACCATAGTTGTTTATTCGGACGGAAGTGCTTTGCCAAATCAATTAATCCTAACTCTTCTTCGTACACTAAGATAAATGTCGCTATTTTTTCGCGTTGCGCAGTATTCATACACCTTAGTAGGAAACTAAATTGGTTGATAGTTGCTTTCGATTTTATTAGCTCTGTTGAGTCAGTAACTAAATACACAAGTTGTCTGAAAAACAAGTGTGGGTCGGCGATTACAAACCCAGTATCGGTCGCAAGCTTAATCATGATTTGTTTGTTACCAGGTACTGAGTATATTTTGTAACCTCTTAATGTCTGAACGAAATCATCAACATCTGATGTTGGTATTGCGAACGGTTCGCGAACAAATTTCGTTATCATACTCTTCATAGTGACGCTATCGACACATTCAATCGTAACCATGTGTTTAGTGACGTATTCGTTAACTACTGTATCTACTTCGTTAGGGATGTATAGACCATTTGACCAATAGTGGGTTAATCTGTCTATCACGACATCTATCCAGTCTTTTTCTAAACGCTCTGCATAACTACTATAAAATGTTGCGTTAGCATTTTGTAAGTCAAAACCATACATCTCGAGTAACACACTTGTTACTTCGTCGTCTAATTGCGGTAAACCTTTTACATACACGCCGTGTTGTAATAACTTACGGGTATTTGCGATAGTACCTTGTTGTAATTTGTCTTTATCTATTGTCTTGAAATATTTTAATGTTATTTTGTGCATAAATAATCCTTTCTACTCTTTAAATACCAGGACGGCAGGCGTTACAACTATGGTTGCAATAACCAAATACGCCCAATATCCTGGGTAAACTATTATCAAATCTGTCGTTACTACACCAGCATGGTGTGCGTATAACTCTGTTATCGTGATTACTATGGGTATGAACCACAATGATAACACGGTTATTACAATATCCATTGTGCGTCCTAAAGATTCAGTCCACGACCAAAACAACGCTAGAAGTAGAGGTGCTGTTATAAGGTGAAGATTCACGTTACTCATAGTGCGTTCAATGTCTATCAAACTTAATAAGTTACACATCTTGCTCACCACCTGGGTGTGTCACTATGAATTGTTCAATCATCACATTATCTTGGTCATATAGGGTAATTGTCGCATTTGATATATCCCAACCTAGTTGGTTAATTATATGCTGGTAATTTTCGTAAAATTCTGGGCATACAACCTCTACAGATTCGATAGTCACCTTGTGCAGTGTTGGGTATTGTACTCGCAACATGGACAAGGTCTTTTCTCCGAATACGCGTTTGTACCACACGCTAGGTGTTTGTTCATTGTGTGTGATTGTTTCACTTTTAATTTTGATATATTCATCAACTATTAATTTATCTGTAATTTTGTTGTTTACGTCCACCAAATGTTTCTTCTCAAATGTGTTATATCCGATGGTTATCAAAGCTACTATAGCTGTTATTAGCGCGACATATTTCATAATCGCTCCTGGAATTATAGCGAATATAACCCATAACACAGTCAGTGTTACATAGATTGCGTAGCTATGCTTGATTCTTCGCTTCGCAACACGATGAGCTTCAAATAGTGTCAACAAATCGACTTTTACATATTTTGTCATGTTATAATCTATCCTTTCAAGTTAAATCAGGGTCTTGACAATTTACTACACTTATATTGTACCGTATATTGCGATGTTAGTCAAGACCTCTGGTAGAATTTTTCTATTCTCTAATCTTAAATTGTTCTTGTTTAGGTTCTTCTTTACGCTGATTTTCGTAGAATTCCATTAGCAATTTCTTACGTTCTCTGTTTGGTATATTTCTTAAATATGCACCATTCACACTGAAATCTGGTCGTTCGTCTATGTATTCATTTAGACGTTTCGTCGCCTTGGTAATATTCAGTCTGTCGTAGTATATATGGTGTTCGGTGTCAGGGTCGATACTCGCTGCACGACGTAAATTAGCAACTACACCGTGTTGTTTAACGTACTCATCGTGTACCCAAACAACATTTTCATTTTCGTCAGTCGTAACTATTGGCGTGTTCAAATAATACAGGTGGTAGTATCCATCTTTTTCCATGAGAAACGTGTCTTTAAAGTATACAACTTGTATTATTCTTGGTAGATTAAATTCCATCTTTCTCGTCCCCTTTCAGCTTACGTACAAGTCGCATAAAGTCATCACATCTCGCGTCAATTTGTTCTTCAGTAAAGTGTGCGATTAAAAATCCGTCTGGTAAATTCAAGTCGTGCACCTGACCAAGACATGTATATTCATGTATCCACGATGAGTCAACAGATATAGTAATATGGTCGCTCACATTTACTATCAAATATGTTAACATATTCTTTTGTATAGTGATTACTTCATCAACTAACTCTCCCATTGATTGACCAACGCAGTGTTCGATATTTGAAAGCTTTTTCAGTTTTTCATCTATCGCATCAAAGTCCAGACCTTGTGACAATTCCATAATCGAGCTCATACTGAATAGCTCTACTATTGCGATATCCTGAGGTTCAGGGTTTATTAAGTGTTTGAGCTTTCCATCTTGATGTGTAAAACATATATGATACGGTGGTTCTAATTGCTCGCATTCGTGAATTATTTGTTTTATATTCTGTTCTAGATATTCTTTATAGTTCATTTTGAACCATCCTTTCTATAATGATATGTTGCGTTATCAGTTTGAGTATACCGACAGCCTCATCTATCGTGTAAACTGATATATCCCTATGTCGTAATAGTGCTCTAAAATCTGAGGCACAAGGTCGGTAACCCAATCCGTATTGCTCAAAACCTGCTAAGTCTTCCCAGTAAGAATCCGGGTAGGGTAAGTCGTCTTCAAAGTTCTTGTTCCCTTTAACGTATTCTTGGTGAAGTATGTTGATTTCTAAGTTTTTCTCGACAATAGTCCTTAGTTGTTTTTCACCCACAAATCGCATTTTCTTAAGTAACAGCTCTTGCGGTGAGAGTTTGTCTATCTCGATAAATTCTTTTAATTTTTGCTCTAATTGTGTCAAGTTTTTCACCACCATTTTTGATTCTTTTAGGTTATCTATGATAATATAGGGGTTTGGGGTTAACCCCATAGTAGCTAATTTGTGTACACAAATTAGCGAAAAAAAGCGCAAAACACTTCCATATTGAGTTGTTGTGTGATATAATGTAGATAGATGAAATAAAGGAAGTGATTAAGATTAAAACATATCATGTTGGTGGATTCAATCCGCTTAATAGATGTAAAACATTAGCGGACGCTCTTGCGAAAGCTAAAGATGATGACATAATAGAAATACATAAGACAATTAAAGAATCGGTCACAATAACGAAAGCAGTGATAATTAAAGGGAATAATAACAAATTCCTAAGTGAACAGGGTGTTGTTGGTATTAGCACTAATAACCACCTTGTCATTTACGATATGAACTTTGTGAGTGAGACGCGTAGTAACGCGATTGTGAGTGAAGGTCGCCTGGAACTTAACAATTGTAAGTTCAAAATCAAGGGGCCTGTACGAGAGTTCTACCCATTACTGTGGGTTAAATCAGGTACTTGCACTGTACGAGCGTGTGAACTAATGAGTGTTCAAACAGAGCCTGAGGTACAGTTTGCTGGATTCGATACAATATTCTTATCGTATTACGGCGGGGATATAGAACTTAACACTCGTGTGGAGAAAAGTTTCATTCAAGGCCCTAGTCAACTTCGTGGATGTGACTTGTCTTCTGCAGTACTTGACCAGTTTAATTTAGAGGATTGTAGGTTGAATAAATTCGTAACACTGGGTGATGGTATAATGACAAGTTGCCTACTACAACCAGAACATAGTGAACCATCTGTCAAACTTGAGAAAGAACATTCGCTTGGTCCTCTTGGAAATCAAACTGGCTCATTGGTGTGTGCTTATGTGGACGGGGATGTTGTGATTGACAACTTGTTGTATGCGGGCTCATCCGACTTTGTGGGTATATTTGGTGTAAACTGTAATATTACTCTGAAAAACACGAATTGTCCAAAAGGAATACTACGCCACAAACTCACATCGTCAGCATTTAGTGCTATGGATGTTGTAGATGATAATTTCTGGGAATTTGATTCGACGAATGCCTCATTTGTGCGCTCTAAAGTTAATTCTAATAGTAAACAAAAGACTGCTGTTGAAAAACTTAACGAGTTGATAGGTCTACGCCGAGTTAAAACTGAGATTGAGAAGATTCTAATCAACAATCAACAACGTAAAGTCAATCAGAATAAAGACTTCGACTTCTCATACCATATGATATTTGCGGGTGACCCTGGTACGGGTAAAACTACTGTGGCTCGTATTGTTGCTGAAGCGTTATTTGAGATAGGAGCTATTCCTGAAAATAAACTGACGCAAGCGACTGTTGACTCTCTTATTAAAGGGTATGTTGGCCAAACCGCACAGAATGTCAAAGAGATTATCGATAAGGCGCGAGGTGGAGTGCTATTCATAGACGAGGCGTATCAATTGTCTGTCAAAGATGGGCAGAACACGTTTAACGATGACGCACTATCTGTTTTGATTCGTGAAATGGAAGATAATCGTAGTGATTTGATTGTGATAATGGCTGGATATACCAAAGAGATGAAAGAATTGCAGGCATCTAATATTGGTATTGAGCGTCGTACAGCTTGGATTGAATTCGACGACTATACACCCGAGGAGATGGCTCAAATATTCGAGCTTATGCGAAAATCAAATGAAATTGAGTATGAAGACCCTGCGCTCGAGCGTGTGATGCCGATTATCTTCAAAAAAGTTACAGAACTACATCTATCTAAACCTGACACAAATGGTCGTTACACAAATGGTGGTAACGGGGGATTAGTGCGTAACGTACTTCAGAGTATTATTACTGCCCGAAATTACCGTATGGCTAAAGAGGGTGGTACTGATTGTATGACAAAACTTGATATTCAAAACGGAGTCAACCAATACACGGCAAGTGTTCGTGAACGAAAATAAAAAGAAAGCCTATCGGCTTTCTTTTTTTGTAACTATATATTGATATGCCACTTTTATCGGTTTCAAATATATCCCGTAGATATTCAACGTCATCAGGTTTAGAAACTCACCGAATACATATATCTGTAGCGTAGTGATAGGTAGACTTCTGAATGCTTTTCGGAATGAACCTAGTTGTAACGCACGTAGTTGATAATATGAAAGGATACCCATCATAATTACCGGGAGTATGTAGAATATCGGTGAGATGAATCCTAAACCAATACTAAGTATAATTGATGGGATAGTCCATACAATTTTTTTCACATACATCCACACTAGCGTGGGTAACGTGTATCTATAACCCGTGGTCAATTCATAGAATGTTCGAGTACAGTATGTGTGAGCAACAAACCATATGAACAGACCGATGAGCGTGACTGTCACTTTAGTCCAATCAGGTTCTATTATGAGATGACCGTGTGATTGAACCCATCTATTAAACAGTAGTAGTGTCTCATACCCTGGGTCTAGTAAGAGTATGAATGCGACTATATTTATGAGTGAGTTTATAACCCCAAGTCCTCGCATACCTTTTGTGTTTTGCACGATAAATTTCGCATCTTTACGATATTCTCCCGTGAGAGTGAAGTGTTTCTTTAGTTTGTTCATAGCACACCTACTTAAACTCAACATCTACTAGCTCTGTAGGTTTAATTGTCTTACGTCCTAATCCCGAAACACCTTGTAGGCTGAGTTCATTTATTTTGAATTCCTGACCATTTATAATGGCACATTTAGCCGTTTCAGGAATATCATAGTATGCGATGAGTTGTTCTTTTGTTTTACCTGATGCAACTTTGGTTGCTTTTTGTTTTGTCATATATTTTCGCATATCAGACACTCTGACATGACCACTCGCAAATATGAATAATCCTAGATGTTCTTTATCTTGCGACACCGTTGTAGTTATACCAACGATGTTTGTAGCATCGACTAGTGCAGTTGCGAGTGTCCCTCGGTCTTTTGTTGGTTTCTGATTTTCTAAGTGTACATTCCATAGAACACCCTCTGAATCAAAGAACCCTATACGGTCTTTTGTTGTTAGCTTGGTTGCACCATCAAACTCTTTATTTTCGATGCGGACATATTGATATTTATCCATCGCAACAAACACATCAACAACTTCTTGCTCGATAGTTGGGGCTTTAGTTATAGACTCCTGCACAATTTCAGTCTGTCTTTCAGATGGTAGTTGTGGTAACATCTGTTCGTGACGTTTGATTATTAGTTTATGACGCTTTTTCTCATCAGTTACGATTGCTTCTACTTGAGCTATCTCTTTTTGGAGTGATTGACCTTCTTTTACAAGCTCTTGTTGGTCAAAACGAGATAATTTGTAGATGGCAATACTTGCTATATGTTCAGCTTGTTCCTGATTAAAGCGGAATGTTTTGATAGTCTTGTGGTACTTTTTAGGTACATCTAAAACTTTTCCTGTTGTTAACACCTCGATTAACTCTGATTTTGATGCTGACACTTTCGCGGATGCTATTACTTCATCCACAACATTTTGCAGAATGAGCAAACCATGGACAATGTTCATACGTTTTTGCAAACTAGCGAGCTTTAATGTGTGCTCATTTTTCACTATTTCGTGTTGGAACTCCAGGTATTCCTTGAAATACGATTTTAGTGAATATTGCTTGACTTTATTATTGTTTAATGCTAGAAATTCAAATCGATATGTTGATTCCAATCTTGTTTTTGCGAATAACATTTGAATGACAGCGTCTGGATTTGCACCCTTAGCGAGCGATAACTTGATATCTATTCCGTCGCGACCACTGTTATCGGCAACCTCGGTTATCATTGGGAATTTAGATGGTTGCTTAACTTTTTTACCTGCCTTTTTGATAACACGTTCCATTGACCCTTTTGTCAGCTCGTCGACTAACTTATCCATTGACCCTGAGAATGTGTATGGTAACTCATAGATATGCAGGCTGTGCTGCTTCTTATCATAACGTATTCGACCCTGAAGTCGTAGTGTACCAACACCCGTCTCATATATTTCAAGAAGGTCTTCTTGGTTAATTACTCTACCTTTTGATGGGAAATCTGGTCCTGGCATAATCTCAAGTAGTTCATAGGTCTTAATTTTTGGCTTCTTAGCGTACGCAATAAATGCACTAACAGCCTCGTGTGGGTTGTGGGTTGGGATTGACCCTGAAATACTAACGGCAATACCAAGTGAACCGTTGATGAGTAGATATGGGAGTTGTGCTGGTAAGACTGTCGGCATCTTTTCTGTTTCATCATAGTTTGGTACGAACGGGACGATACCTTCCTTGAGGAATTCACCATATTTTTCTCCTGCAGGTGTTAGATTTGCTTCGATATACCTACCATGCGCTGCAGGGTCACCGTAGATTGACCCGTTATTACCTTTTACTTTTACGATTGGTAGTGGATTTTTCCACCATGTCGAGAGTCCAACAAGTGCGCCAGCGATGGCTGTATCACCATGAGGGTGATATTTACCCATAACTTGCCCTACAATTTTACTAACTTTTGCTGGTCTACTTTTTGATGTTAATTTCGAATCTAACATATCGTATACAATTCTACGATGCACAGGTTTAAGACCATCCCGCACATCGGCTAAAGCTCTATCTTCTATTGTGTGCATACCGTATTCGTAATAATCATTTAGAAACGAATCAGCGGTATTCACTGTGTTAATTTTTACCATTTTACACTTCCGTAAAGTTAAACTTATCTAATATTACCCAAATACCTTTGAATAGTATTCAAATAAGTAACTTTTCCTTTCTTATTATTTCAAATAAATAGCGTTACGGTTACTATATATTAAGTTTTGAAGTTATAACTATTTCTAGTCAATAATCACAACCAAAACCACTAGTGTTTAAAACCTTGATTTCACATAACTTTGTATCTAGTCTACATTATGTATCATAGGTCCGAATATTATTAGTCTAAGTTATAAAACCGTCTAGCTATAACGTAACTTGCTCCACTATGTATATTTAACTTCATATCATAACAATATTTATTTGATGCTATTTTTGAGGTGTTGTACGGGTTCACTAGCGATAAACCAACACCTAATTTATCACATTTTGTCTGTAAGAAGTCTCTGAATCTACCAAATTTTAAGGTATTAATCATTCGATTATAGTGTTTTCGTTCAGTCTTCTCTTTTTTGTTCTTGTTCAGAGTTTTTAAATCTTCGATTACTATATCTTTACCAGATACTGTCGCTAAATTGACTAAATCTTTTACCATATGGTACATAGAGTTCTTAGTCACACCAGAATTTCCTTTGTGTATATACTTGATACTCGCAATATTTAGTAATTTACCCGTCTCGTCTATTTCACTAACTGTAACAAATCCTTTATTGAAATCCACACCTATTACACCATTAGAACTTCTAGTTTTAGGTTCTGACCCCGTTCGATACATAATCTGTAAGAATAATAAATTATCCTTTCGGATTATCCTAAATGAGAGTGGGTTTGATTTTGGATTGCTCAGTGTTTTGAGTATTTCTCTTTTAGCGATATTATCTTTTACAATAAACCCACCATAGATGTATTTCGAATCCTTAATGCATTGGTTTTCTACTCTAATTTTATAAGTGAATTTATTATACTTTTTATCATAGAATAATTGAAACTGCTGGTTCCCTTTATAGTCGTTCTTATCACCAACATAAACAATTTGATTATCCCTTTTCTCTAAGAATTTAGACTTATCACTTTTAAGTAGTTTCTTAGTACCAAACGTTAACATAGGTTTTACTCCGTTGTTTTTACGCTGGGTGAGTTTGTTCTTTTTCATCTCAAGCCAGAACAGTTTTGTTTTGAGATTCTTAATCCTATTTGTCTTAGTTTTCGGATTGTTCAAAATTACTTTCGTTTTAATTATTTTAGCGTTTACTTTCTTGATTTTATCAGCATATGTGGAATGTAAATATTCACCCGCTGCTGATGAAAGTTTGAGTAGGTTCTGAGCTGTCGTAACGACAGTTTTAGCAAATCTATTCGTTAAGTTGTACTCCTGTTTTAACCGCGTTCTGTATTGACTAAGAGTCTCACCATTTAATCCGTGTTTCAAATGGTGGATTGTTCTACGTACTAAGAAAGTAAAGAGTGGTGATATTTCTGCGAAATAGTCATATAACTGCTTATTTTTATCTTCATATAATAAGCAATTAGTTACTAATGTTACCTGTGTCATATCTCTCATCCTTTCTTTAGTATTTAATTCAGTTTAATTGAAATTTGGTTAATTCAAAAAAATATAGGGGTTTGGGGTTTTACCCCATGCAAGGTCAATTTGTGTATACAAATTGACTAGAACGAATCGTCCATTAATAATAAAAACATTAACATAATCCAAATTGCCGTCATGAATGTACCTCCACAAGTTTATTCAAAAGATTGTAGGGGTTTGGGGCTAGCCCCATAAAAAGCCAATTTGTGTATACAAATTGGCTGAGGCGTTTGTTTCCATAAAAGTAACCTGACAAACGTTCGCAGGATGCGGACAATTGTCGGGCACAAAAGTCGGAGGAATTAGGGATACTGAGTATCCCTAATCGAATTCTAGTAACTACACATTACCTTCAAATTTCTTCCAGAAGTCTGATGACTTCACGTCTTTAAGTATTCGTTGAATCAGTACTGTGTACACAGTCCAGTAGTTATCGGCAGTTACAACTGCAGAGTCACTCGAGAATGCCCGTGTACGACAAATCTCGTCAGGATGTATTGTCTTATACGCGTTTATAAATTCAACGTACGGATATCTTTGTTCCACAAAGAGCTCAACACCTTGTTCAGTACAACTAATGTTACTATGAACGATAGTATGGATACCACCTTTGTATATTTTGTGTATAAATCGCATTGTCATATTGCCAAGGTCGATGACACATACTTTCTCACTTGTCATGAAGTGTTCGTGTATTTTAAGTAGGGTAATCCACTTCTCGATGTGTTTTAGATTTGTCCAAAGCATATTGATTATTATGTCGATATATTCTGTAGTGAACTCGGCGATAACTTCGTGTTTTACATACTCCACGTCTTCAACAAGGCACAGAGTACACTCTCTACCACTTTCGGTACTTGTTACAACACACTCAAATTTATAGTCAAGACCAGCTTTTCTGAGATGTTCGTTTAGTAAGTCGGTCATTGTTTGTGTTTGGAATTCCTTCATGTTTTCACCTAACAGATTAGCGAGTGTTTGAAACTCAAATGTCTTCATTGCTAATTCCTTTCTTATGTCATTTTAGATTCTAGTATATAAGTTAGTACGACAATTGTCGACTAACCAAATCTGTAGTCCACAATTGTCGTATACAAAGTGTTACGAAAATAGGTAACGTTACCTTTTTCTATGTACTTTTGGAGCACCAAATAGTTCAAACCATTCGTCTCGAAATAGTTCAATACACTTTTGTGCTATTCCGCCGTCTTTAAAGTAAATTGTCTCTGGGCTATGCGCTTCATCAACTGTAGATTGAGTTGTCAAATAATTATACGTTGAGTCGTACATTACGTACCACTTGTATTCTGCGCCGTCACTCCAATTTGGCGTCCAACCGTCGTTATGGGACTCAGCCCATTTCTTGATTTGGAATGTGATTTGTCGAACTCTTAGTTCGCGATGAGCTTCGTCTTCAGTTTCAAATAGTCTACCGAGAAGATAAGCGCCGTCACTATATTCCCTGTCGTACTCATACTCAAAGATTTCACCGCTATCAAGAACACTATAAAACATAGTTCCTGGCTCAGGTAGTTCGATACTTGTATCACGACTTAATCTGTCGAGTTCTTTTTCAGCTTCAATTTTGGCGTCTTCAAGCGCAATCATCTCTTCACTAATTGTCTCTAACTTTTGTTCTAGTTCTTTTATTTTCTTTTTGTCTAGCATGATTTCCTCCGTCTAATGAATACAATATATTTCTCTAATTTTATAGCGCTCATCACACACTATTTCTAACATTAAATTACAATCGTGCCCGTCGTCATTAAGTTCAGGGACACAGAAAATTAGTAAGTAACCGTCAGTAGTTGGGTAAGCTGCCTCGTGGTAACTTTCTGGGATATAGTCACCAACTTTTAGTTCTGCAATTTCGACTAGTGTATAGAAATATTCCCATAAATTGTCACTATCCAAGTAGCGGTTGTATACCTCTTCTATGATTATTTTACAACTCACATCAATATTCGGGTCACGCATAAGTCGCTCCATAATTGATTTTCTTGTCTCGTGTAATCTTTTATTCATCGTATCCACCTCACTTATTAAAATGGGAGAGTAGTCGGAGATATCATCTACTCATCATTTTCTTTAATTGTCTCACATAATGTCTTATACATATCTTCTATGACTTCGTTGATATTGTCAGTATCTACACCGTCTCGATATATCTTATACGCAATTATTGGTGCATGTCCAGCATCTGTATACATACCGCGTACTACACCGTTTGGAAATTTCACCTCTTCATCCGTCGGAACATAATGTTCAAGTTCAATGGTAATCACAGCTTTGTTATCGATAAGAGACGCTTTACATGTACCGTACCATGAGTTTCGAGACGAATTATAGTCAATCTCACGTACTACTGTGATACTGTCATTGTTCAGATACATACCGTCTAACTCATGCGGTTTGGATAGTGAAATTACAACGTCTAAGTTTTGCTCCAAGTAGTTTAGAGCTGCGTCTAGGTTATCCGCATTATAAGGTGTTCTTGTGATTATTCGCTGTGTTTCTATATTTGTTATCGATAGTATATAAAGTTTATCCCACATTGCTGGGTGAGGACTCAGACTGAATTCATATCCAGCGTCTTTAAATGCTTGTTCGATATGGTCGGTATTTCTATTTTGAACCGACTCAAACTTCATACGTTCGCGGACTTCTTCTAGTTGTTGTAGGAGTCTTTGTTCTTCTTGTTTTAAGTCTGGTGGTACTTCGGTTAACTTTTCGTTTTTCTTGAATATATTTAACATTTTACACCTCTGTCAACTGTTGCATATAATTTGTCTGTCACCTCATCAAGAGCTACCATATAATCGTACAATGTCATATCTTCACCTTCACCTGCTTCGGCGACTACCACTTCGTAAGAATATTCTTCGAAAGATTCGTCTGTGTCGATATGATGGTGGTATTCTACACCGTTAGGCAGTGTTTTATGAGTATCTTTTGCTAAGCTACGTTTTAAATATGCTGCAATAGTAACCTCACCAGTAGACGTCACTTTAGTTGTGTATTGGCCTCGAAATTCTCGACGTTCAATAATGCAACTCATTCTAAATTCATCTTCATCAATATAAAAACCTTCAGGGTATAATAGGTCACCTTTCATATAACCTAACACACAATCAATAGTATTACGATATTTATCCATGAATTGTATAATGTTATTTAGTTTACAGCATCTATAAGTCATATAGTAGTTTTGATATTCATCAGCTAGAATTTCGATTTCATTCTCACCGATTCGAATGCGAAGACCGTTGTTACTGAACACGTCTTCGATTCTATAGATTTTCTGTTTCACATCTTTTCCCAGTCTAATTTGTTTTTGTACGTCGGCTAATTCTTTGATTAATTCTTGTTCTCTAGTTTTTAAGTTGTCCATGTCAATTACCTCGCTTGTTTAAATTCAAAAGATTTAAGGGGTATGGGGGTCTACCCCCATCGAGTCAATTTGTGTATACAAATTGACTAAAATTGTTGACGTCCTCCCGGGATTAAAATCCCAGGATTCCAACTTACTAAGTAAGTGTGCTTAGAACTCACCTTCAACAAAGATGACTGTCTAAATGACAATGACCTGCTTTGGGTAAAGACCCAATCTCGGTATGTGTCTAAGCGTTGGAAGTTTCACAAGATGGATAAGCTCATAAGAAATTGTCTGTTTCATTAAGAACTTATCTGTTTCAAAGACATTAGTCTAAGTCTTGTGCAGTAACGCAGGAGCGTCAGTCCCGCGGGGTTAAGTCACACCCTGACATTATTTTAAGTACCAGTCTAGACGACTTGGTTTTTGTTTTGCTAGAAATTCCTTCATCTTCAGATAGAAGTTTGGGAATTCTTGTGAGATAGTCTGGTCATATCGACCATTTTCTATATGTCCAATTAGAAATGCTGAATAGAGGTCTCGCTGTACACCTGTCCATTCGCTAGACAAGTCAAACATACGAGTTGAAAGAGTTTTCTTCTCAAAACTTTCCGTTAGGTGATTATATTGACTAGGCTTTACCTTTTTCGGATTTATAATCTCAAAGATGATACCTAACATGTTAGCTTTGGTCTTAAGAGCCTCTCTAAAATAGCTAGGTGCGGCTCTAAGAATAGTTTTCCCGAAGCGCTTTTTACTATATGGTCTATTAGTCTTTGGATTTATACGAATGTCTTTACTTCGCTTTTGAAGTCCTCGAGCGTTCAGGTCTTCCATTCGAATAATAGAAGCCATAGAGACTATTCGGTTAACAAGCTCGCCTTGGAGTTTAAGTCTCTCCTCAGTTAAACTTCTATACGCTTTCTGGCGTCTTAGAATTAGTCTTTTAGCTCTATTTGTAGGTCGCTTGAACCTGACTCCACGCTTAATTGTACCGTTTGAGTGATAACAGTCAGGGTTATTTACCCGCCGGCTCCGTTCAATCCTTCTGTCTAGTGATTTGATGAGTTTCTCACGAGAGGTGACATTCTCAGGTACTAAATCGACTAGTTCAACACTTTCTTGTGAAGCGTAAGCAATAGTTGAGACACCTGGGTCAATCCCTACCGTATTTTTACCTTTAGTCGTCTTAGCTGAAGGGTATCCTTGACAGACTATCTGTAGGTAATACATTCTCTTTCCTCGAATTGTTTTTCTAACTATTTGGACATATTTAATTTTCTCAGCTCTCATCAAGCTTAGCTGTTGATATTCATTAAATGCTTTTGTAGAAATATCAACAAAGGTGCTCTTTTTATGAAGATAGAGTGTATAAGCTACACCAGTCTTTTCTGATTGTATAATACGGGTACCTGTGTTGTTCATTTTGTTTCTGAAGCTCGCGTTTAAGTTGTATTTACTTCTAAATCGCACCTTATGGGGTTTAACCTTATAGAATATAACTTTCTCGAGAGTTTGATAAGCATCTTTTGCGATAACTTGAAGTTCTGTAGAGCTTAAATGTTGGTAAGGAGAGTTAGGCTCATTTCTACGATTTGTGAGGTGTTTAGATAAACTAAACTCTGATAATGCGTAATCTAACCGTAGATTATATAGCGCTTTATCGTATAGCTTGAGTTGCCAAGCTAAACATTTGGGCTTTTTAAGTCGCTGAGTACTCTCAGCTAAAGACCTGCGAGCTTCTAACAGCTCTTGATATCTCGGGTTAGCTCGCATCGCTTTAAGTCTGCGTAGACCTAAGCCGAGCACCTCATTATAAGCACTATTGGTAATATTAAAACTCTTCTCTAAGTGATTCTCTATCTGTTTAGGTAAATGAACTTTTACCGAAACCACAAAACTTGGTGTAGATGCTCTCATGAGACACTCTCCTTTCTTATATTATACTTATATTATATCACAAGAAAGGGATAAAGTCAAGAAATAACAGTAAGAATCACTAACGGTACTGATTCATCCCAGGATTAAAATCCCAGGCTTTCTCAGACCTCCCTTGGTAAAAAAAGAACCAGCCGAGACTGGTTCTAGTCTAATTCCCCCAATAATTCTAATTTAGCACTAGAGTGCGTGATTACATTATCAGCGACCACGTCGCTAACGTGTTTACGTGCTATATCAACCGCCTCGGGTAACTCATCGATAGGAACATCTGATTTGTCATATGTGAAGCACTCTGAGATAGTATGACTCGCGTCACTTAAAATGCTGTGATATACATCACGAACGTAACGACCTTGAGGTACAATAACCAAATCACGTCGGTCTTGTATTTTAATGTTGCACTCACCTTCAGAGTACGCGATTTCCATAGTCGCTTCTAATATTCTGTCATCATCAGCGGCTGTTACGAATATTTTATATATGTCACCTACACAAAACACCCATAAGCGAGTTAGCGTGTAGTCTTTAACACAGTCTAGTATAGTGCAAAGAGTGTCAATATTCTCGTGAGTGTAAACGAGTATTTTATTTAGACTTTTCTCATCATATGCGTCGTGGTATAATCTATGTTTGCGAGCCTCAAATGTTAAAGTATATAATTCCCCACGGATATTAATAGTTAGTGTAACTCCGTATTTGTCAAGTTTTTTGTTAATTTCATTTAACATATCCCAATCAATGTTAGAGTCTGTGATTTTAGATTTTAATTTTTGCAGCTTAGCTAATTCGTCTTTTAATTCATTTTCTTTTTCAAGTATTTCTTTTAAATCCATTGTCGCACCTTTCTATTTATATAAGCGTAGAAGAATTGATTCTCTCATAGCTTGTTCGTTCAGATTAATTGCAAGAGTCTTAACACACTCAGCTAGGTTGTCTACGCTTTCTACGTTTTCGAAAAACGTCTCAACAACAGGTGTTAGGTACTCTGTTGTGAACTCATGATTACCATTTCTATAATCAAGCTCATCAACGGTTAGTGTCAATTTAGCTTCTGTGTCTCGCATAGTATCAAGACTAGCCATAATAGTTAGTTTAGTTCGCACCTTACCGATACTTGTACATCTTTCAAGTGTTACACAACTGTTCGGAATATCTAATTTGATATGTTTGAACATCTCTGGATGTTCTTTTACGAGTTTTAATAAGTCGATAAGAGTTGGTAGACACTCTCTAAGTTTATATACGTCTTGTACGGTAGACATGATGTGATGACTCGTTCTTGTGTCCCCGTCATATACAAACGGATGTTTGTCAGAGTCGACTCTAGATATGTGTAATCTTTCTGAAAACTGTTGATAACTCACCTGAAAATTATAAGGTTCAAATTGTTTGTTCATATCATCAATCCACGCTTCTATAGCTTGGCGACATCCGCCAAGACTTTTGACTTCGCTAAGAAATTTATCAGAGTTCTTCACCGTTAGTAACATCATTGTTCCAGGTATATGATTTTCCATTTTTATTCCACCTTTCCAACTTGTATATACAAGTTCTAAAAATCAGATTCGGGTTTTCCGAATGTGTTTTCAAATTCTTTACTGTTTTGTTTGGCAAACCTGATGGTCTGACCTCTAAGTTTGACTATTGTTTCGGTCAAATCTTCTAGTCCAACATCGTGATACGTAATACTGTAAGATTCGTGGTCACGTACCATGAGCTCACAACTCACCGTAAGTTCATATTTACCTTCTGTCGGTACAATAATAATGACCGTGTCGTATTTGTACCATGACAGAGACCTAAAAATCCAAGCAGTATCGTAGACCACAAAATGCGGTGTCTCAGGCATTACGCCTAGCAGAGTGTTGAACTCATCAAAGTTATCCGCAATAGCGTCTACTGTCTCTTCATTTTCTATATTAATAGAATTATTGTCACGCTCACTAAATAACGCATAAGTCACACCTAGGTCGTTTTCCCATCTATTTGGCGTGTAGTTAGTGTCAGCGTATAGTTTCTTAAGTTTGTCTATTGTTTCCATGTTTATCCTCATTACATATTTCTAAGCCATGTACGAGCTTCCATTAGAGCTTTACCTAATAGGTTTTGTCCCGGATAATAGTTCGGGTAATTAAGTCTCGCGTCACCTATCGCAAGACCTGCGCCCCAAATTTTATCGTTTGGAGACGCCTCAACCATGAGTTCGTCACCTGTACTTAGGAGTTGTGATTTTAATGGTTCATTGCTAAATTTAGCGAGCAGTATATCGACCATAATGTCATATCTGACCTTATTCCATTTCTTCTCATCGAAGTTTCTCACCTTGCGACCTAATCTTTTAATCGCTCTAGGGTCAGTTGTAGCGAGTATGGGTTTGACCATACTCTTATCAAACATCAATGCTTTTTCCAGCATAAACGCTTGTTCTGAGCTTGTTACTTTGTATCCCTTATATTCAAATTCCACATAGTGGAAATTAGAGTACGGGGAGTTTTTACCGTAAAATGCTATCATGTTATTCACCTCTAATCTCTCACCATTTTGTCTAATTCTGTTTTGAATTTCACATATTCACGTTCGCAACCTAATAAATCTGCGATATATTTAACATCTTTATCTAACTCAACTTGTGTAACACTATCCGCGTTGTCTACACGCTTAATAACAGGTAGGAGCTCATCAATAGTCAGAGCGTCGCAATTATAATAAGTACAAAATTCGTGTAATGTTCCAACGTAAAGAGTTTTGTAGTCACCGTACTCGATTAATATCTTATATTCTTTCATTTTGGCACAACCTTTCGTATTCAATTTCATGAGATTTATGGGGTACGGGGTTTACCCCGTAAAAAGCCAATTTGTGTATACAAATTGGCTAAGACGTGGTTCGTAAACTCTCCATCTGGTCGCGAGGAACACGCCCCACAACTCGAGGCTCATAGCTCGCTCTAGGGCCGTACGAAACCGACCCGTAGATGAAATAATCATCGTATCTATCTACCACAAAGAAATGGTGCGTAGAATTAGCGTCGTATGACTTTTCTCTGTAGCTGTAACCTTTGGGAAGTGGTTGAATGATGAGTTGGTCACCTTTGTATTCCGCGTAATCTCTGATTTCCGTTAGTTCAGCAGGTTTTGAGATAAGTGACTCACCAGGGCGGTTAAATACCAACTTAACCGCAATACCAAGACCGACAATAACGGCACAAACAAAAGGTATCACAGCTAAAGATAGTGATATAGTCTGCACGGTCTCAAGACGTGACCACAGGGTGTCTCTGTTTTGTTTTTCGATATCTGCTTCAACTCGGCTTTGCCAACTTCGCGATATGAGAAAAATGAGTACGCATAGAGCTGTAACACCGAGACACGTATATACGAGTGGTGACCATGCACGAAGAACTGTTTGAGTTACTTCGTCAGACATAGTGTTAGTGATTAGTTCACTTTTTTCTATTAAGTGGTTCATATATTCCTTTCTTCCAACAATAATCCCCAACTATAGTTCGCAGTAGGCGCACAATTGTCGGGTACAAGAGTCGGATGAATTAGGGATACTTAGTATCCCTAATCTTTGAGATATAATAGGTCATTATTTGGCACACTTGTTTCTTCACCAAGCACTATAACTGTCGCATTTGATGAACCATTTTTGCCAAGATAAACCTCAAACACCTGTGGTGAAGCAGGGTCGATACGGTGATTCGTATATGAGTAATCACTTGGTAGAGGGTCTATTTTCAGTGTTTGTCCGTCAAAGTGTGCGATACCTTTAAGGTCGGTGAGTTGCACATCTTTGTAACCTTCTTCACCACCAACTTGTGTTGGATAAAAGCCTAAGCTCAAGAAGCTCGCAACAGCACATGGTATTAGAAATAGCGCTGAGTTGAGCCTCAACTCTTTGTATTTGTTGATATCTTCTGAACCACTAGCTCGTTTGTACCTAATATGGTAATATAATGCTAGCAGCACGAGAATTGTCGCAACAATACCAATCGCGATATACGCACTTTTAAATGACGCCAACATACTGTCATGCATTTCTTGCGTGACATATACTTTCTTTTTAATGAGACTCATTATCCTTCACCGTAAAGTTAAACTTATCTAATATTACCCAAATACCTTTGAATAGTATTCAAATAAGTAACTTTTCCTTTCTTATTATTTCAAATAAATAGCGTTACGGTTACTATATATTAAGTTTTGAAGTTATAACTATTTCTAGTCAATAATTACAACCAAAACCACTAATGTTTAAAACCTTGATTTCACATAACTTCGTATCTAGTCTACATTATGTATCATAGGTCTAAATATTATTAGTCTAAGTTATAAAAACGTCTAGCTATAACATAACTTGCAGCGCTATGTATATTTAACTTCATGCTGTAACAATATTTATTTGATGCTATTTTGGATGTGTTGTATGGATTGATTAGTGATAGACCAACACCTAATTTATCACATCTTGTTTGTAAGAAGTCTCTGAATCTACCAAACTTTAAGGTATTAATCATTCGGTTGTAGTGTTTTCGTTCAGTCTTCTCTTTTTTGTTTTTATTCAAAGATTTTAAGTCTTCGATAACAATATCTTTTCCAGCCTTCACTGCCAATTCAACTAACTCATTTACCAGATGATGCATGGAATTCTTAGTCACACCGGATTTTCCTTTGTGTATGTAATGAAATCGATTAACATTTAGTAATTTACCCGTCTCGTCTATTTCACTAACTACTATAAATCCTTTATTGAAATCTACACCAAGTACACCATTAGAACTTCTAGTTTTAGGTTCTGATTCAGTTCGATACATAATCTGTA
>ERZ772956.18-NODE-18-length-139773-cov-12.764955_pt1 | contig 139773 bp, 118 predicted proteins | sample MGYA00580683_ERZ772956 | MGnify/ENA primary metagenome ERZ772956 (study PRJEB29015, sample SAMEA2738077) | human oral metagenome | biome: human oral; feature: human-associated habitat; material: saliva | place: China | collected 2212 ... | reverse complement strand
TCATGGAGTTCTTCGCTTCCTCATCTAGAGTTGGGTCAAGAATGAACATTACTTCATAATCTCTCATGTTTTCACCTCCTATGGCCTACGGCACCTTGCGGTGCAGGATATGGCTTGCGAATTCAAGCCATGCTGCTCTATTATACTTATTTTTCGCCAAAATTCAAGCGCTGCGCACCATTTGACTGTCCCTCCGGTAAAGCAAAACTCGTCACACCGCACTGCTCCGACCTCAGAACACAATATATAGTACCTGCTATTCGACCGTGTGGCAAGCATATACTTAACTCGCAGCCTGCCACTTAACCTCATATATGTGCCCCTTAATAACCTTACCGTAAGCATATACTTAACTCGCAGCTAGCGACCTACGGCTGCCAATCTGCCTATCTGGGTTGCGATATAGCCCGCACCGTAGCCGTTATCAATGTTTACGACTGCGATTCCGTTAGCACACGAGTTGATCATCGTGATAAGTGCGGATAACCCATGAAAATTTGCCCCATAGCCTACAGATGTAGGCACTGCTATTACAGGGTTCCTGACAAGACCGCCCAGCACTGTCGGCAGGGCGCCTTCCATGCCTGCGACGGCGATTACCGCATCTGCAGTGCGGATTTCCTCCACCTTGGACAGCAGCCTATGAATGCCGCTTACTCCGATATCGTAAAACCTCAGTACATCAGCACCAAAGTATTCTGCAGTCTGAGCGGCCTCCTCAGCGACTGCGATATCGGCAGTGCCTGCGCTGCAGACAGCAACGATACCTCCGGTGCCGGTTCTCTTGTAGCCGCCGGCAGGCTCCACCTTGAGAATCCGCGAGACAGGATCATACGTCGCCTCCGGAATAGACTCCATAATCAGCGCTGCCTGCTCCGGATTCGCCCGAGTACCGAGGGCACAGCCGTCGTTAGCGACCATCCTCCGGTAAATCGACACCAGGTAATCATCTGCCTTACCGGCGCAGAAGATTACCTCCGGAAATCCGGATCGCTTCTCACGCTGAGTATCCAGCTTGGCAAAGCCCATCTCATCATAATCATTGTGTTTAATCAGCTTTTCGGCTTCAGACAAGTCCAGTTCGCCGGCCTTATAGCTGTCTAGTATTTCTGTGATATTCATCTCGTTTACCTGTTTTCTATAATAAATATTTGCTTGAAGTCAATCAGCAGAGAGCTTTAAGCTGCTCCCTACCGGACAGATTCATTTGCTCCCCTGATGACTGATTTACTTCAATACCTCATTCATGCTGCCTACCCTGTAGCCAAGCATATCCATCGTAACATATACAAATCCGATGTCTTTGAACTTGGCGGAAATCTCTGAGCCGAGAGACAGCAGTCTCTCCAGCTCTGCCGGTGCGACCTCTATACGCGCGAGATTGTCGCCGTGTATGCGGACGCGCACCTGTATGAATCCATAGCTGTCCAGAACGCGCTCCGCCTGCTCCACCATAGCCAGTTTCTCGCGCGTAATTGTCTCGCCGTATGCAAATCTTGAGGCGAGACAAGCGGCGGACGGCTTATTCCATGTAGGGAGGCCGTGCGCCTGCGAGAGGTCGCGGATCTCCTGCTTAGTGAGCCCGGTCTCCATGAGCGGGCTCTTGACATCCAGCTCTCGGAGAGCTCTGAGCCCGGGCCGATAATCTCCCTCGTCATCTGCATTTGAACCATCTGCAACATAGGCTATGCCCAGCTCCCCGGCCTTAGCCTTGAGCTGCGTAAAAATCCCCGCCTTGCAGATGTAGCAGCGATCTGCCGGATTCTCTCTGAAGCCCTCAAGCTCGAGCTCATTGGTCTTCACAACAATCTGGCGGATTCCCCGCCCTCTGCAGAATTCTACAGCTTCATCGGTATCCTTCCTTGGGAACGATCCGGACTGCGCTGTAATTGCAATCATCCTGTCACCCAACACATCGTGCGCCACCTTGGCCAGATATGTCGAATCGACACCGCCTGAGAAGGCAACTGCAAGGCTGCCAAGGCCTGCGATGTATCTCTTCAGATTATTTTCCTTCCTGATCTCTATTTCCGTAAGTCCCATTTCCTCTACTCTCTTTCTCCGGCCTTCTCAAGATTTTCAATATCTTAAACGGCCTCCATATCTATAATCCTGTCGCATACATGCTCCACCATAGGGATATCATGCGAGATCAGTATCATTGTCAACTGTCTCTCATCGTGAAGCTCCCTCAACAGATGAACTATCTCCGCCTGCGTCGGTACATCCAGCGACGACAGCGGTTCATCCGCAATTATGAACTCCGGACCTGTGATCAAAGCTCTTGCAATGGCTGCCCTCTGGCGCTGTCCACCCGATACATCGTATGGATGCCTCTTCATGAGCCCGATATCCAGATGCACCTGAGTCATCACCTCCGAGACTCTCTCAAGTCTTTCCGCCCTGTTCCCAATACGGGCAATTACAAGCGGTTCAGAGATGATCTGCTCGAGGGTCATGCGCGGATTAAACGCCGATGCAGAGTCTTGAAATATCATCTGAGCATTTATCGAATCCCTTCTGTTTGTGCCGGCGCTTCCAAATCCCACCTCGCCACCTGTCGGTTTCACGAGTCCCATAATTATCCTCGCAAGAGTGGATTTACCGCAGCCCGACTTGCCGACAAGCCCGAGTATCTCCCCTCTCATTACTTCCATAGAGAACCTGTCCAGCACCTTCCTGACTCCGTGGGTTCCGGTCTTGTACGTCATATCGACGTCCCTTACCTGCACGATTGTATCTGCCTGCTCCGCTTGCTCCCTCCTGCTACCGCTGTCCTCGCTATATCCGTGATAGTAACTGTCCTTCTTACCATACGCTTCTGCGAATTGACCGGCGGTTTGCGCTCGATGTCCGTGATAGTGGCTGTCCTTATTGCCATACCTCGAGTAGCGTACTAGAGCCTGCGTATATTCCTGCTGCGGATTCTCAAATATCTGTTCCGTGTCTCCCGACTCGATGACCTTGCCGTCCTTCATTACGAAGATCCGTGAAGCAAGTCCGCGTGCAAGTCCCAGGTCGTGAGTAACAAACAATATACCTTTGCCCCTATCTGCGGCAATCCTCTTCAGCAGTGAGATTATCTGGCTCTGCGTATCAGGATCCAGCGCAGTTGTCGGTTCGTCTGCAATTATCAGTTGAGGATCGCAGGCCAAAGCTACTGCAATTGCTACCCTCTGGCGCTGTCCCCCTGACAGCTGGTGCGGATAGCAATTGAGATACGCTTCTGCATCGTCCATGTCCATATCGCGGAGCAGCTCCGCTGCCCGCCGTTCATAGGCAGCTATATCTTTATCTCTGCGGATACCGGAGAGCTTGATTCCGTCGTGTATCTGCATAGGAGCGATAATTTGCTTTCCTATGGTTCTGACAGGGTCAAGCGAATTTAGCGGGTCCTGGAATACCATCGAAGCCAGTTCTCCCCTCACGTGCTCGAGCTCCCGCTCCGACATCTCCAGCACATTGTGTCCGCACAGCTCGATGCGGCCGGACAGGTAACGCGCATTGTGCGCATGCAGCATGAGAATCGAGAAGCAGAGCGCAGTCTTGCCGGAGCCCGACTCGCCGACAATAGCCACAATCTCACCGGAGTTGACCGCCAGAGAGACGTCCTGCACAGCGTGAACCGCTCCATGCTCCCCATCGAAGCACATTTTGAACTCCTCAATATTAAGCAGTTTTCTGTTGCTTCTATTTTCTGTCATCTGCCGCTATTTCTCCAATTTCCAATCTGCGACGTTCCGGAAGATGCCGACGCCGTGGTGTCCGAGCATTGTCTCCCTGGTGATTCCGCTGATATTTTTCTTCACTGCGTAATCCGCATCGATGTATGCGATGAACGAGTATGGCATCTTCTGCGTCATATGTGTGAGGAACTGAGAGTAATACTTCTGTCTCTCGGCATCGCTGGTCGTAGCTCTTGCACTCGCCAGGTCTTTATCAACTGCAGGGTTTGCGTATCCTGTATAGTTGTCGCCCGCCTCTGAGGTGAAGATCTTGTAGGTGTGATCGTCTGCGTCAAACGGGCTTCCCCATCCGATGATACAAGCGTCCTGACCCTTCCAATCCAGTTCCTTCTTGGATTCTGCTGTAGCGTCTACGCCACGTGCCTTGAGCTGCTCTGCACAAAGCTTCGCCATATCCACGCGTACCTTGTCGTCAGCCATTGCGTTGATGGTGAATTTCAGCTTAGTGCCGTTCTTCTCGTAAATTCCATCCTTGTTCTTGGACCAGCCTGCCTGCTGCAGGAGCTGCTCCATCTTGTCCGGATTATACTCAAACTTCTCAATAGCGGAATTGTTAAACCTATTCTTCTGAATTGGAGAATAGGCCGGTTGACCCTCTCCGAGAAGTGCACTCTTGATGATTGCATCTCTGTCGATTCCATAGCTGAGAATATTCGCAAGCTCCGGATGAGCTTTGAACAGCTTGCTGCCTGAGAAGTTGTATGCGATTGCACGGTAATCCGCTGTATTCATACGATAGATATTGAAATCCTTGCTGTCCTTTGCCAGAGCCTTAGCCTGCTTAGGTGCAATCTGTGCCATATCGAGATCACCGGATTTGAGCTGCAGCAGTCTGGCATCGCTGTCCTCAACAATCTTGAATACGATCTTCTTGATGTGCGGCTTTCCTGCATAGTAGCCGTCGAACTTCTCGAGAGTTATGCTCTGCCCCTCATCCCACTTGGTCAGCTTGTAAGGCCCCGCTCCAACCGGCTTACGGTTGAACTTGTCCGTTGTGAGCTCCTTGCCCTTGAGCAGGTGCTTAGGCAGAATTCCGATAGTCATGTAGTCTGCAAACGCTACGTTTTCCTTGCCCAACTGAATCCTGACAGTCCTCTTGTCCGGACACTCGATCTTGGTTATATCCTGATAGTTTGAAACGATTTCCGAATTGTTCTTTTTATCCAAAATTGCCTCTAGCGTGAACTTGACATCTGCCGAGGTAAGCGGCTTACCGTCGTGGAACTTTAGCCCGTCCCTAAGATGGAATGTCCAGGTGTGTGATGGTGCATCGTATTCCCACTTCTCTGCGAGCGCAGGGGCCAGCTTGTTATCCTTATCGTGCGTCGTAAGTCCTGCGAATATAAGTGAATTGATCTCGCCGTGCTCATACAGAGCCGGGTTGATAGCCGTGTAGTTCCGGCTACCGTATACCAGGGTGTTTTCGTCCTTCTCCGCCTTGGAGCCACAAGCCGAAAGCGAGAATGTCATGATAATCGCAGCAGCTATCACTGCCGCCTTTCTTAAATAATTTCTCATAAGTATAGTGCCTTTCTAATAAGTCCGAATGTGTCTGTTAATAAATATAAATATCGTCGTTCGCATATCGTGTATGCTACGCATGCAGCTTGCTATATGTGTTGCATGCGCTCAAAGCCGAGACAAAGGGCTACGCGTCGCGTTGCGAATGCAGCTTGCTATATGCGTTGCTGTCTATTGTATTCTGTCGTACCTCGATCATACGACTATAGCTCTATATATTGCTATACCTCGAGAAAGATGCGAAGAAGAAAACAGCCTGTTTTCAAAAGCCATATCTCTATATATTGCTATGCCTCGAGGTGTTACGCTCCCGTACATACTCCCCTATCTCGGTTATCGAGACTAGAACGCTGATGAGCACGCAGCCCGGGATGATAATCATCCACCACTGGTCAGACAGAAGCGCATCCTGAGAAAGCGACATCAGACTGCCCCAAGAAACTTCGGATATAGGCAATCCGAGCCCCATGAAGCTGAGCGTCGATTCGGCGATTATCGCTGACCCTATGTTGCTGACCGCCATAAACATTATGGACGAGAAGTAGTTGGGAAACAGATGCCTTCTCAGCACATACCAGAATCCGCCGCCGTACAGCTCTGCCGCCAACACAAACTCGCTCTTCCTGAGTCTCCTGACTTCGCTCCTGATAACCTTGGACATCTGCATCCAGCTTGTGATACCGATTATCAACGCGAGCGAACTGTAGGTCGCCCTGCCCCAGACAGCCTGAAGCACGATAATCAACAAGATATTCGGAATACTCATACACAGGTCTGTCGCCTTCATCATCAGATTGTCGATGTGCCTGTTGGACATGCCGCTGAGGGTTCCGTAAACCGAAGCTATGAATGTCGAGAGCATAGCGCTCAGTGTGCCTATTATCAGGCTCGCTCTGCCACCATACAGGATGAGGCTCAGCAGGTCTCGTCCCATGTTATCCGTACCAAATATATGTCTCATCGACGGCGCTTGCCCGATTACATCTGAATTCATGTAGTTTGGGGCGTATGGAGCGATTACATTTGCGAGCAGGCTGAGAATAACAGACGCCATAAGTATTGCGATAGCCGCCTTCGGCTTTTTTCTACTATTCATAGGAGCCCTCCTCATGGCACATCCTCGGATCGAGCCTCTCTCCGACAATCTGCGCCACATAATTACACACTACCACAACAGCACCTGTTAACAGCGTCGTTGCCATCAGCATGTTGTAATCCTTATACAGAGCACTCTCGAAGCTCAGCTTGCCTATTCCCGGATATCCGAAGACCATCTCGACAACATACGTTCCGCCAAGGAGATGCGGAACTGCGATAGCCATGATGGTTACCATCGGCGGCATAATATTCTTCATGCAGTACTTCCTGATAATCCCGGTGCGCGGCATTCCCTCCGCCTTGAGCAGCAGCACATAGTCCTTGCGCATTTCCTCAAGCAGCAGATTACGCACCATGTACGAGTAGTACCACAGATGCCCTATAACTATTACAAATACCGGCAACACGAGATGCCGGAGTCTGTCTAAAAGGTCTCCCTCTGAATTGTACGAGTAAGCCCCTCCGGTCGGCAGTATGTGTAGATAGACTGCAAATACCAGTATGCATATCAGCGACAAAAAGAACACAGGGATGTTTCCCGATACTACGCCCGCCCTACAAATAAATCTGTCGAGCCTTGTGCCTTCCCGCTCCGCCGAAGCTCTTCCGAGCCTGAATGCAAACACGAATGTCAGCACGTAGGCTATTACTCCAAATAATGCAGTGTTGCCCAGCACTCCCCCGATCACCTCCGCAACCGGTCTCTTATACTTGTACGACAGTCCCAGCTTGCCCTGACCCAGGTCGCCCAGCCACTTTCCATACTGGACCGGCAGCGGCTTGTCTAAACCGAGGCTCTCGCGAGCAGCCGTCTTCTCGGCGACACTCATCCTGTCCACGCCATCTCCGTACCAGGCGCGGAGCGGATCCCCCGGACATAGACGCGACAGGACGAACACTATGATTGAGAGCAGCAGCAATATGAGCAGCATCTCGGCAAATCTGCCCAATACATATTTAATTGTGCGTCCTCTCTCTTTTTCCATAAATTCTGCGTTCACTCCTCCGGATTCGCTTACAAAAAGACCGGTATAGTCGCTTCTGCAACTACTCCGGCCTTCGTGGCATGGCTAAATGTTATTGCTTTATTCAGTTGTTGCCTCTGCTGTACATCCTGACTATTCTGTCAACTGCATCCTCAATGCACTCTTTGACCGGCAACTCCTTTGTACCTGCAATCATAACATTGCAATACGCCGTAGGAACCAGCACCTTAGGTGCCTCGCTTGTTCCGACACTTTCCGCTATAGTCGGGGTGATCTCGCCTAACATCGCATTTGCTACCAGAATACCGATTGGTCCGGTGATAATCTGTGCTCTTGCTGCGCAAAATCCTATAGCGTTCTCTCCTGTTGCCGCTCTCTTGGCTCCGGCCTTCACCATGGCATTCGTCGCCATACTGTTGGTTCCGGCTGCTACTATCTCCGCTTCCGGAAGCCTCTCCGTCAGCTTGGTCACAAGCTGGCGACCTATACCGCCTCCTTGCGCATCAATTACTAATATGTCCATTCCGTTCGCCTTTCATAGCCGATTGTACACTTCCTGTGCACTGTATGTTGAATATTATAACAGATATTTGATGCGCAGTTGTCGCAGTAATTAAGTTTACCAAGTATTTTTGCAGGTTGCTGAATGTTTGGAATTATCTTCTTCGGTTATTTTGTTCTTATCTTGCTATAATTGCAATCTGATCGGTGTGCCGAATTATTATCCTTATTACCGCTGTGTGACCGCTTTTCACCGCAACTTACGGCAAGCTCACGGAATGTCGGCACACCTGCAATTATTTAAATGTGTTAAGTGTGTTAAATTATTTGTAACATTTGGCGTTCCCTGCGCATCGGGACTGCTCGGGACACCTCAGCTGCTCTTAGTATTCCAGCCCCAGGCCATCAGCGATATTGCAGATGAAGTCCTGAGCGTTTGTGATGATTCCCTTTGAAGATAGGGAGCCTCTGTCAGCCAGCTTGTTAACTACGAACTCGGAAGCGTCGCATACGTAGAAGTATGTTTGACGAACTGTTCCGTCCTCAAGCACCCTGAAGCTCGGTGTCATGTTTCCGACAGCGATCGAATGAAGCATTGTAGCCATCGTGATTACTGTGGTAGCCTTGCTTACGTGAGCTCTCATGGCGTCCTGCGCATCGTAGCAGTCTCCGTGAACCTCCGGAAGAGGACCGTCGTCACGAATTGAGCCGCCGAGCACGATTGGCACATCATTCTTGATAGCCGCTGTCATGACACCGTTGTCAAGGTTCTCCTGCTCCACAAAGGCCTTCATTGAGCCGGCTGCTCTTACTCTGTTGATGAGGTCGAGGTGGTTGTAGTGACCGTTGTGCACGTTCTCCTGAGTATAGATATTCTGACCGAGAGCTGTATTCATGTATGCACCCTCAAGATCGTGGGATGCCAGAGCGTTTCCGGCCAGTACTGCGTGAGCATATCCGTTAGAGATAAGCGCTGAAAGAGCCTTTCTAGCCTTGATATCGAATGAGAAAGCAGGTCCCATAACCCATACGATTCTGCCGTTATCCTTCTCGTGCTTAAGCAGCTCAACGATTTCATCGAAGTCCTTGGAGAATGCTGTCTCTCTGGAACGGCCGGTACGGAAAGCGAATGTATCTGCAGCTGCACCGGTATTCTCGTTGAAACCGTCTGCGTGCATGTAGATTCCCTCTTCACAGCACTCTGTACGTCCGCAGACTACGAGCTCGCCCTTCTTTACTCTTCTAGCTTCGAGCGCGAGAACCTTATCACCGTCAAATACAGGAACTGTGTCCATTCTGCTCTCTTCACACATGAACCACTTACCGTCTATCTTGAAGTATTCCGGGAAGATGCTGAGTGCGTGGAAGTCAAATGGAACTACTCCATCAACCGGTGCCGGCTCCAGTCTGCAATCCGGCGAGTCAACAAACTTCTGCTCTGTGAAATCCGGATGTGTGTATTTTCTTAGTTCGAATGCCATAATATATCCTCCTTGTATATCTGATTTTGATTATAACGTCTAATTTCTGTAAGTACAGTTTATGAATTTTATGATGCCAGTTTCTCCCGAGCTTCTCTTTCTCTGTCCTTCCTGCTCTTGAGGAAGCTAGGCTGCAGCTCTGCGATCAGGATAGCTGCGAACATCAGTACAAATCCGATAGCCTTGTTCACTGTCATCTGCTCGTTGAAGAACACCATTCCGAAGATGATTCCGAAGATGTTCTCGAAGCTGAGGATGATAGATACGCTTGTAGGCGACTCTGTCTTCTGGGAGATGGTCTGGAACAGGAAGCACAATCCGGAGCAAACAATACCGAGATACAGAACTCCAAATACAACCTCTCCGTTGATCTGTATGTTGCCCGCCGTCTCCTGAGTGAGCGTAAATGCCCATGCCAGGATCGCTGACACTATGAACTGCAGCATAGTGATGATTCCGGGATCCTTATCCTTACCCCACTTGGCGATTGCGATAATCTGAGCTGCCCAGAATAGCGAGCTGAGAATCGAGATGCTGTCTCCAAAGCTGATGCTGAAGGTACCTGCAACTGATACAAAGATGATACCGATTGCGCACATTGTAGCTGCTACGATGTGATACAGCTTAGGTCTCTCTCTGAGAACCAGCCATCCGATGAACGGTACGAATACGCAGTATGCGGATGAGAGGAAGTGGCTCTTTCCGGGCATCTCCAGCATAACTCCTATGGTCTGCGTAAAGTACGCACCGAACAGGCAAACGCCGATAAATAGTCCTGCCTTGATGTAGTCCTTGTCTATCAGCTTGAGCTGCTTGCGGTAGATTATAGCCAGGATGATACTCGCAATCGTGAAACGAAGCGCGAGCAGCATGCCCGGCGGGATAAAGTCTGTGGAGCCCTTGATGACTACCATTGAGCTTCCCCATGCAACCGCGATGAATAGTAGTAAAAGTTTACCTTTAACGCTACCTGACTTCTGCATAAGACAACTCCTTTCTTGTCTTTAATAAATTTAGAAATAATTTCGTTATTATCTTGTCAGGACGCCCTCAAAAAAACTCACAGAACCTCATAAATATTCTGTGAGAAAATAATATTATTGGGAATTAAAAGGAGGTACACTCAATCAGGGCATTCATAAGGCCTACATATAGGGGATGCGCTATCTCGGCCCGGCATATGTCGATATCTCTACTCTTCAATAAAATCCCTGTAGACCATAATTCCGTCCATGAACTTGGCGATGCTGACTCTGCCTCCTGCCGGAGCGCGCCCCTCCTGATAGTTCACTTCCATCTTGATAGACAGGTGGTCAAACACATACTTGGCATAGATCTGAGAATCATCCTCTACCATCTCTATCTTGGCAGCTGCCACATTGGCCAGGGCCTTCTTGAGTGCTCTGCGGACACGCTGTTCGACGTTCTTGTCACTATCTCCCTCAACATCTGCTACATCGCTGAGTATCCTCTTAGAGTAGCCGGCATTGCACTTATCCATGCGCTCGTATATCTTGCGGATATCATATGTGCCTTTTTCGCCGAGAATTCCAAACGAGCTGAACATCATATCCAGCCAATTCTGCTTTTTGTCCGACTGATGATCACGCCTCGACGGACGGTGCGTATCTGTGTCTCCCACCTCCATGAATGCGCTTTGAATGTTATCTACGACCTTTTTGAGCTTGATGCGCTCGATTATGTTCTTGGCGACTCGTTCTATCTCGAGTACATTGACCGGCTTGCTGACAAAAAACTCGACCCCCGCATCGTACGCCTTGTTGACCAGCGACTTATCGGACAGTTTGGAGATCATGATAAATGCAGCTTCCGGGTAAAACTTCCTGACTTCATTTATGAACGTTATCCCATCCATCTCCTTCATCATGAAGTCGACCATAATTATCTCTGGGCGCTCCTCACGAATGTCCGCGATTGCACATTCAACATCTGTGTTGTAGCCCGCAACCGTACCGATTTCTCTGTCGCTGATTATATGCTTAAGGGTTTTTACTACCGCTATATCGTCGTCTAGGATGTAAAAATCCATCTTGTCTCCTCCTCGAATTTACTCGGCGGAATCTCGATTACAAACCTCGTGCCACCGTCTTTTCTATTCTTAACTCTTATCCTGCCGCCAAAATCATTTTCTACATAGTCTCGAACCAAGGACAGCCCCAGACCACGCTGCACGAAGCCCGTATCCATATTCATCTTGGTTGAATATCCCGGCAGGAATATTGTCTCCATATCCGCTTCATCGATTCCGGGACCGTTATCCTCCACCTCTATGCGATGGCACGGTCCAATACTGCTGTATCTACACCACGCAACCATAACGCGAATCTTCCCATCCGAACCCTCGAACGCCTCCAGCGCGTTAACCGTGAGATTTCGCAGGATTGAAATAGTCTTATAGCTCTCGCTGACCTTATAATCCATGCGCTGATCTATCTCAAATTCCACGTCCATGTGCTTGGCCGCCGCAGTCTTCAGGATATTACTCTTCATGAATTTCAGAATTTCCGACATCAGCAGGTCCGGTTCGCCGTGAGCATTTCTGTTGAGGTTATCCAGAGTATCCAGAATTTCCTGATAGCAGCCCTTGATCTCATGAGTGCCACGGGCAATTTCAAGCGCCCTCTTCGTAAACTCCTCCGGCATGTCCGCGTCCTTCATATCTGTGTGCAGCGCATACGCTTCCTTGAGCACCCGTTCTACATCCTCCTTGTTGTTGAGGATGAAGCGCATCTCGTCCGCTATTGTAACACTCTGATTGACCATGAACTGAATCTTTCGGTTATGCGCTCTCTCTGTCTGCACATGCATATAATATTCCATAGTGACAATAATAAAAAGCGAGATCCCCGTTCTTGCCAGCGCAATAACAAGCAAAGTGTTGAACATGTACATGGTAACAAAGTTATCCGCCCTTATTATGGACATGAAGTAAACTTCAATTATGTTGCCGAGAAAATCTGCAAGAAAAACGGATATGCAGAAATTCAGCAGCGGTATTCGCCTGCCCATGTATGCCTTGACACACAGAGATATGATGATTCCGTATATTATGAAAAAGATTGCGTCCGGAAAGCAATTAACAGCATTTTCCACCATACTGACACCTGCCTTCATAGATGTGATAAATCTAAAGGTAGGAGAGAAGACTGCAGAGATTAACGCAATCTGCATCGCTGTGTATTTGTCTAAAAAGCAGAAAATGAACACGTCAAGAACAATGACATCAATCGCAAACACGAAGCCCGGTGCTACGTGAGGCGCATCGATATTAATCTGCGCAGCCACTGATATTATCAGTGCAATCATCAACACATTCTTGATTCTGTCCAAATAGCTGTTCATATACTCTTCCTATAGCTCATGCGTTTACTATGAAAGTATATTATACGGATTACTAATGTATCAACAGGAAAAATAAATCCCGTACAAGATCCATACAGCACAAAGAACGTTACAGACCCTTTTTGACAAATTGCCATATAATTTCATTAATCTCTTCAGACAATAAAAAACATGCTCGCCAACTCACATTTTTAGCAACAAGCATGTAGTTATTTAACTAAAAGGTAACCGTTCTATATTTATTTTAACGTTAAAATTCTATCCGTTCAGCGGTATTCCCCATTGAGATATACAGTCTGTGACTCGTGTCAATTTAATTCTCTAATAGCCAATCCACTATATATTTAATCGCTATACCATTGATATTATCAACACCTTCATACCTCCCTATTATAACGAACTTCTTGAAATTGTCCTTGATCATCAGCAGATTATCCGTTTCATGTGAGTTTGCCGGCAGTTGATATGTAACCTGATAATATTCAATACTTTGATTTTTTCTTGCCATAAAATCAATTTCCTTATCATCAAGCCTTACAACATCTATCGTATATCCTCGTCTTGCAAGTTCTAAAAATACAATATTCTCAAGTCTGTTCCCGTTATTCCCTTCCTTATAACTGACTGCCTGATTTCTAAGTCCACTATCGATGATAAAATATATAGTCCATATACTGTTTCAACAGTACAGATTTCCCCGATCTTCTAACTCCTGTAATCACCTCGATGAAATCTGTATCTTTAAATGCAATCAGTTTATCAAGGTACATTTTTCTTATATACATTTTACTTCCTCTTATATTGGATTTTCATTTCATATTTTACCATGACCGTCTCATTATTGGAAGTCAACTTCCAATAATGAGACGGTCGTTTTAAATAACCCCCATACAACACAAATACCCCAATCCCCACCGTCGGGAATCGGAGTGTATTATGTTGGATCTATAACTTTCTTTGTGGTTTAAGGGGTAGTACTCTCCACTAAATAATATCCTCGCTATCAAGAACTATAGTAAACGGACCGTCATTGAGCAAGACTACTTTCATGTCGGCACCGAACTCACCACGCTCAACTACTTGTACACGAGATTTGCACTTATCAATTATGTATTCGTATAGCTGCTCTGCCTTGTCCGGCGTACCCGCCTCGATAAAGGATGGTCGATTACCCTTCTTACAATTAGCATAGAGGGTGAACTGCGAGATGAGGAGCAGCTCGCCGCCTACGTCGGCCAGCGAGAGATTGGTCTTGCCGTTTTCATCTTCAAATATCCTGAGCTTAATCATTTTGTCGAGCATCTTATCGGCAATCGCCTCGTCGTCACAATTGGAAACCCCGATGAGCACCATGTAGCCCTTGCCGATCCTCCCGATTGTATTTCCATCCACAGTTACCTCTGCGTGCTTGACCCTCTGAATAACAAATTTCATATTCTCTCCTCAATATCGTCTGTATGTCTGTATATTTGCAGGTCTGTAGGCTTGTACATCTGTGCGACATCCTGTGCATCCATACTCTTGGCAGTTTCATCACTCATACGAAATATTCTGAATACACTTACCCCCCATCGCCAAAGCTTGCTGCAGTTTCTATACAAAGCCTACTGGGGATTTTATCATTTCTTGATTTTTCTCGCATATTTGCATAGAATTATAACATTATATTGAAAACTTCGACACAACATTTGGAGGTCGTTATGAATCCTTTAAAAAATACAATCGCAATTAACAAAGTTTACAGAGGTTTCCGTAAATATCTTAAGAATGTGCCTTCAATTAGAGCCGCTCAAGCTCGCGGCGACCACGCCGAGGCGCAGCGCATCATCAGGAGGGGTGAGGATTATTTCTGTGACCACACCGGCGCTTCACTGGGAATCAAGGTTGACGTTATCAATCCCGAGAACATCCCGACCGAAGGGCCTTACCTTGTAGTCGCTAACCATCAGAGCTATGCTGATATCTATGCTCTAATCGACGCATTTCGCTCGACGCAGATTGGATTTATCGCAAAATCCGAGACAAAAAAGCTCAAACCTCTTGCCGATGTCATACGTGGAACCGAGTCCGTATTTATCGACCGCGGCAATCCACGCGCTGCAATACAAACGCTCAAAGAAACTACTGAGCTGTTCAAAAACGGATACACGCTTGCGATTTTCCCGGAGGGTACGAGAAGCCATAGCAACGATATGGGGTACTTCAAACCGGGCAGCTTTAAATTTGCACAGAAAGCCAAGGTTCCAATCGTGCCGGTTTCGATTATCGATTCTTATAAAATCTTTGAGGAGCATAACACCTTCAACGCCGGAACAATCAAGGTGGTGATACATCCTACCGTTCATTTCGAGGCAATGAGCCGCGAGGAACAAAATGCTGCACACGAGCAGATTGAGAATATGATCAGGACGGGAATTGCGAAGTATAGGTAATAAATATCAAAAAAGCGGAAGGTGCGGACTAACCCCGGGGGACTATCCCAAAGATTGTGTAAACCGCCATACTGACGTAAGGCAAGCTTACGATCCCGGATAAATTTTCCGACGGATCCGGGATTTATTCACCCCATCTTAAGCCTGTATTTTGGGTTACACAGACTTTAAAACAGTCCCAACTACGCAAGTTTACGCATTTTGGTCTACCCGGCACTAATGTATTCATCATATATTTCTTTATCTACATGCTTCCGTATCTTCCGGCGAACTCCTTTGGAGCGTGCTTTTATCTCTTCACGAGTTTTATCATCTAACTCGATAACTTTTGTGCCACTCTTTTTGACGGTATTTATCTGCCTTTGGATGCGCTTATCTGCCTGCTTTCTGGCATAGATGGTAGCATTAGCGGATGCTTCATCCATAATCTTTTGATCCTTTGCAGATAGCGTATTATAGAAATCCTCATTCATAATAAGTGAAATCATGTGAGGTAGATGATTAGTTTCAACAATATATTTCTGTTGCTCGTAAAGCTTATTGGAGACGATGACCTCATAAGGATTCTCCTGTGCATCAATGGTATGCTGCTGAAGCCCAATATACACCTCGGCGAAACTCATAGGCAGCGGATTAGCGCCTATAGATTCCCAGAATTTCAGATGATAGCTATTTTCCATAGTGCGGATTTTCTGTCCCTTGAAGTCATCTATACTCTGGACCTTCCTGTTTGTGCTCATGACGCGGAACCCTTGGTCTGCCATGCCCAGGAAGTGATATCCACCCTTACTGTAAGTCGTATTGAGGAGCCTTCTGAACCTTGCTTTGTCTAAAATCGCTCTGTAATCATCCATAGAATCATAAATTTCCGGTAAATCGAACACCGCCAGATCAGGCATAAATGTCACCTGCGGGCCGGTATTCTGCACGATGAAAGGTATATCTCCATCTCGGCAGCTTTCGAGAAGATCTCTGTCTCCGCCGAGCGTTGAATTGGGATAAACTTGAATTTTTATACGGCCGTCGCTCAGTCTGTACACTTCAGAAGCAAATTTATCAGCATAAAGCTGGGTAACAGTATCCTCCGGACTTGCTGTAGCGAGTGGTAATGCATAACGCTGCTCCCCGCCGTCTTCTACGGCTTTGACAGCTTTTTTTGCTTTTGACTTGCTGTACCCGGAGTTGCCGGAACTGATAGAACAGCTTGAGAGGAAAAGCAAATGTATTGTTATGAGGATTAAGGTGATGGTCAGCATTTTTTTGTTTTTCATTCCGCATCTTCCTCGTATAATATTTCTTACCGACACATTTTCTTATGAAAAAGTGTCCTACAATAACTCGTTCAACCTTGGATATCCTATAGCAGCGCCAGCGAAAGCGCCGGGATAAATGTTATCAGCACAAGAGCCACGAGAAAATATCCAATCATAGGAAGAGCTTTTTTCGCGATATCCATGACTGAAACATCTGTTATGGAGGCGGCTACAAATAGATTGACTCCGATAGGAGGAGTGATAAAGCCTATGGCCAGGTTCACCACCATGATGACTCCGAATTGGATAGGATTCACGCCTATGTTCGTAGCTATAGGGAGCAGGATAGGTGTCAGGATCAGGATTGCCGGCGTTGTATCCATGACCATTCCTACGATGAGCAGGAATGCGTTTATAATGAACAGGATTATAATCTTGCTGTGAAAATTTGAGCTGATAAGCTCGCTGACTGTCTGAGGCACCTGCATCAGTGTTAGTACTCTCGAGAAAGCCGTAGAAGCGGCCAGGATGAAGAGTATCGGGGTGAAGGTACGAATGGCTTCCTTAAATATTTCTCCGAGATCCCTCAGATGAATACTCTTATATACCAGCAGGCTGATAATAAGGGCATAGAACACGGAGATGACGGCAGCCTCGGTAGGTGAAGCGACTCCCGAATATATACATCCCAGGATAATAACCGGACTCAGAATAGCGAAAAAGCTATCCTTAAGTACGGTTACGAGGCTTCTGTCATGTAGCTTTTGTACTTCCGTCCGAATCCTGAGCTTATCCTCACCATGCTTCCGGCAATAATAAAATGCATAGACCATCAGGAGGATGCCGATGAGCAGACCGGGTATGATACCGGCAATAAAAAGGTCACTGACTGATGCCCCGGATGCCATGCCGTACATGATAAAGGGAATACTTGGAGGGATAATAACTCCCAGGCCGCCTGCGACTGCCACGATGGCTGTCGTGAATTTGAGGTCGTAGCCAAGCTCTGTGAGGATAGGGATGGTCATACTGCCTACAGCAGCTACCGTCGCCGGCGCAGAGCCTGAAACGGCTCCGTAGAACAGACAGGTAACGATGACTGCGCAAGGCATTCCGGCCGTGCGATTCCCGAGAAAGTAGGCGAAGACGTCAAAGAGCTTCTTGGAGATTCCACCCTTAGCCATGATGATTCCTGACAGGACGAACATAGGCACCGCCAAAAGAGGAAAGGAATCAAGCCCACCGAACATGGCACGCACCATATATTTCGCACCGACTGTAAATGACGGATCCGCCAGTGAGGGCAGCACTGATGTGATACCGAGAGCGATCCCCACCGGTATGGCGATGATGAGTAGTAGAACGAAGATGATGAAGAGGATACCTATCGACATTTATACTTCACCTCCCCGTTAGTGGAATCAAGGTGTTCTGCATTCGCCTCGATAACAGCATCTGTGCCGGAGCGCTCAGGATGTATAGGATCATAGACATTCTTGCCAATGGCAATTTTGAATTCGATAATCCAGCGCTGCACAATACGAAATGCCACAAGGATGAATGAAACAAATGGTGCCGCTTGTATATAGTACATGGGGATTGAGCAGGCAGGAGATACCTGACCGCTCTCCACGGCAGACATCATGTATGAGAACGCAATAGGAATCATATATATGAAGAAAATTAACTCAAAGGTATGGTTCACAATCTTGAAGATTGCGTTGCCGCGTCTGGGAAAGATAGAAACGAACTGTTCAATCTTGATGGATAAACACTTCTTGCTGCAATAGCTGACGCTAAGAAATCCGCTCCATATGAACATGTAGCGAGTTAGTTCCTCAGACCAGGATAACGACATACCGAAAACATATCGAGAGACTACTTGTATGCCCATGATCATTGTCATCCCTATGAGAAGTGCGATTAACAGCGATTCCTCCAAGCTTTCGTCGAGAAAATGAATCACTTTCTTCATAGCATTCTCCTTCCGATCAAAACGTTTACAGGATATGTAAATAAAAAGGGAAAGGCTGGGTTCTATCAGAACCCAACCTTAAGCACATTGTATAGCATTTATAACGCGTTGTGCAATAGTGTAAGTACGGTGCTGAGGTCGTTTACCCCCATCTGTCCGGGAGCAGATGCCTTTTTCGCTGCTCCGAAGGTGAGCGCTGAGCCGAATACTTCACCGCAAAGTCTCGATATTACACCGGTTCCTGCCATCGACATGGTGATGATAGGGCGGTCTGCGTATTCTCTATACATCTCCTCTGTAGCAGCGAGAAGTGTGAGAACATCTTTCTTGCTTGTCGGCATCACCGCAATCTTCGGAATATCTGCGTCCAAATCCTGCATTTTGCGGAGTCGTGAAACGATATCATCCTTATCCGGAGTCTTGTCGAAATCATGATTTGAAGCAACTACCCTGACCCCTGCCTTATGGGCACCGGTGATAATTTTCTTTACGATATCGTCTCCGGTGAACACCTCTACATCCACGAGATCGACGTAACCGGTCTCTGCAGCCTTGATGTTAAGCTCTGCGTAAGCATCCGCCTCAATAGCCTTTTCTCCCCCTTCTTTGGAGGTACGGAATGTCATGAGCAAGGGTAGGTCTCCGAGGGCTGCTCTCAGTTCCTTGAGCGTATCTTCAACCTTACCGAAATCGAACACGCTCTCGAACCAATCGACACGCCATTCGACCACATCTACAGGAAGGTTATCAAGACTCTTGGCCTCGGCGATGATATCTTCTTTTGTAATGCCGACAATAGGTACACAAATCTTCGGTATACCGGAGCCGATTTCTACATTTCTTACTTTCACTGTCTTCATGTCTATACGTATAATCCAATCATCGAAGATGGTGATTGGATTTTTTCCTTTCTCCCGGATTCTTCCGGGCATTCAATTACATCTCTGATATATTCCTATCAGGCACTGTGGCTCTGCATCTATATCACTACAGCTTTAACCGGTATGAAGAGCCTCAGACCACACCATTATTCCTGATTAACTTCCACCATCTTCGAATATCGCATGTTTACGAAGAGTCCGAGCAGTACCCCTACTGCCGTGAGTATTATGTTCATCATCATTACACCAGATGGGCTCATCTTTGCTGCGGCTGTCAGTAAAGTATAATTGCAGAGAGAAGACGCTATCATAACGAGTGCTGTAACAGTTCCCTTAATCTTAGGGAAGATCATGTTGCAAACGGATGTTGCGATCTGAAGCAGACCGCCGGCACCTGCCCAGCCGATAAGGAATGCCCCTACGGTGCAGAGAGTCTGGGATTTTACAAGGTATACCGCAATCATCGTCACCAGACAGATCACCGGATAAACGAAGATAAAACGAACGTCTCTAACCTTTTTAGTTAGAAGTGCAGTAACAATGAGTGCGAGGAAGGTTCCAAGCGAATAATATGTCTGCATCTTAGATGGATCTGCCCAACCTACAACGTCTTTGGCGAAGTTCTGTGCGCAGTTCAGCCATAGCTGAAATGTACCGGTAGTCGTAAATCCGATGAGAATCATTGCGATGGATTCAATTGAGAAGTGAGTGGCTTTAATGTTTTGCATAAGCCCTTCCTTCTTCTCTTTCTTAGCATCTTCATCAGGAAGAGGCAAGAAGAATATTAGTGCTGCAAGCACAATATAGCTGAGTCCTGCAACATAGAAAAGTGTGTTGTATGACTTCATACCAGCCGCCGTTGTAGTAACGGTTATTCCTAAAATAAATGGAATCAGCATCTGCGAGATAGATATGAAGAATTTGATTCCCATGGTAGCAACGCCCGGAGCCTTTGAGAATATTTCACTAACACCGGGATATATGCCTGTATCGAGGAATGAGTTGGCTATACCCCCGACAATAGCACAGATGTAGGCTATCTGATAACCTCCGTGTGAGCTTGCATTAAATGCTGCTGCCAGACCGATAAGATAGATAGCGTATGAAAGTCCACCGATGACGCAAGATACGCGTCTGCCCAGCTTATCGGATAACGGGCCTGCAAATGGCAGGGCTATAAGCCGCCCGAGTCCAAGTGCAGCCGAAATAGCTGTGATGGCCATAGCCTCGACTCCCCAGCTCGCAGCAAGTGCATCTTTGATAAGAGCCTGTCCCAAGATGGCAGCTCCTATACCGTGTAAAAAGTAGTTCAAGTACATGACTAATGCACTTGGCAAATATTTCTTGTTCATTTAAGTTCTCCTCACCACAAAGTGTAACTAAATAATTCTGTTCTTTTAATTTCATCACATTTCGTCACAAACGTAGAAACATAGCCTGCCTTTAGTTGTTAAATGTTTAACTAATATTTGTAAATAGTCTATCACTATTTTGAACTGCACTCCAATGCTAATTGATGGCACAATTAATGCACAAAAGGTATCAATGATATATAATCACTATAACACAATGACGTTAATCGAAAACAAATGCATCGGACAGAAGGTTATCGAGGTGTGGCTATGACATTGAATCAATTGCGCTATTTTTTGGCAGTAGCTGAGCATGAAAATTACAGAAGGGCGGCTGAGAAGCTTTATATTTCCCAGCCTTCACTCTCGCGCTCAATATCATCGCTCGAGGCCGAGCTGGGAGTTCTGTTGTTTGATAAGAGCGGCAGAGGAATAGAGCTCACTAAGGAAGGCAGACTGTTCCTCATACATGCAGAGAGAATTATTCGCGAATGTGACGTGGCCCTGAACCGCATGCAGGAAATCGCCAAGGGTGGCGGGCAGGTCGATATAGGTTACGTATATCCGTTGGCCAATCATTATATTCCCCATCTCGTTCGCTCCTTTCTTAAACAGGAAGAAAATGAAGGTATTTCCTTCAACTTTTACCAAGGACATACCCCTGCTATTATCGCTAAGCTAAAGATGGGAGAGCTTGATGTAGGCTTCGGTGGTCACATACCTGACGATGAGGATCTGGATTTTTATCCAATTATAAAGGAAGAGCTGGTTATTATTACACCTAAAGGTCATCCGCTCGACTCTCAAGATTCCATATCCATCAATGAGTTAAACAATTACCCTCTCATCAGCTATGAACGTGGTGCATGGATGGGAAAGTATATGGTGCGCCTGTGCGCGAAGCTATCGCTTTCGCCGGATGTTGCATTCGAATGTCCTGATGAACACTCTATTCATGCCCTGGTTTCCGAGGGCTTCGGCATTGCATTGGTACCTAACATCGATGAGCTCGATGAAGGAAAAATTACTCTCCATAGAGTGAAGGATCTTGAGCTCTACCATCACACTTATATGATATGCATGAAGAATCATTTCTTAATGCCGGCCGCCAAACACTTCAAGGAATATGTCGAGGCCGGCTGCATCAAAGAAAAAGAGGAAGAATAATCTCTGAACCTGTAAGATGAAAGTGGACACGAAAAAGGAATAATCTCTATCCTTTTTCTTTTGATAAACATATATCAATTAATAGCTTGTACGTATCAGTTGTCGCACTAAATTGTAATTTTATTTAACAATCTTCTCATATAAAATAAATTTGTCACAAACATGAACCAGCCTATGAAAAATTCTATGGACAAAGAGAGGATTATTATGAAAAAGAAGTATCCGCACATTTTTGAGCCTATTACCGTCAAACGCACTACTATCAAGAATAGAATTGCTATGACCCCTATGGGTAGCAACTATGGAGAAGCAAGCGGAGAGATGAGTAATCGTCACATGAACTACTACAAGCTTCGCGCGAAGGGCGGCACAGGTCTTATCATCGTGGAAAACGCTAACGTGCAGTATCCTGTCGGTTCTAACGGAACCAGTCAGCTGCGAATTGACCACGACAGATTCATGCCTAGATTATATCAATTGGTCGAGAGTCTGCATAAGGAGGGCTCTACAGTTGCTATTCAGATCAACCACGCCGGAGCATCTGCGTCCTCTGCGAGAACAGGTGTACCTACAGTTTCATCTTCTAATATACCTACCAAAGACGGTGGTGAGACCCCGCGTCCGATGACTAAAGAAGAAATCCGGGAAACAGTAAAGAAGTACGGAGAGGCTGCCAAGCGAGCTCAAGCCATTGGTTTTGATGCTGTTGAGATTCACTGCGGCCATTCATATCTGATGTCTCAGTTTATCTCCCCTTATTACAATAAGAGAGATGATGAATTCGGCGGCTCTGTTGAGAATCGTATGAGATTTCCAAGAATGGTACTGGAGGAGGTTCGCAAACAGGTTGGCCCTTGGTTCCCTATCATCGTCAGGGTCTCCGCGGAGGAACGAGTTCCCGGAGGAAACGAATTGAAGGATACTATCGAGTATCTTCAGTATCTGGATGAATTCGTAGATATGTATGACGTGTCGGCAGCTCTCAACCCATCATTGCATTATCAGATTGATTCCAATTTCCTTCCTGACGGCTGGAAGCGTTATATGGCAAGAGCGGTTAAGGATGCATACAAGAAGCCTGTCATCAATGCCGGTAACTACAGGGATCCCGCTGTTGTCGAAGAGGTGCTTGCGAGCGGAGATGTGGATATCGTTGGCATCGGCCGCGGCCTCATCGCTGACCCTGAATGGGTGAAGAAGGTAGAGCACGATGAAACAGATATTCTTCGCAAATGTATCAGCTGTAATGTCGGTTGTGCAGGCAATCGTATCGGTATCAACCGTCCTATTCGCTGCACGGTGAATCCGGCAGTTCCTGAAGGTGATATATATAAACGATTGAGAGTGAACAAAAATTGCAATGTAGTCGTAATTGGTGGCGGTACAGCCGGTCTGGAAGCAGCATGTACTGCTGCAGAGGTAGGCTGCAATGTATTTCTGTTTGAGAAATCCGACAAGCTCGGCGGTCTCTCCGAGTTTATCTCTGATCTTCCCGGCAAAACGAGAATGAAGGACTTCCCAAGATATCTGAGGACTAGAGCTGAGAGATTGCCTAATCTATACACTTTCCTAAACACAGAAGCCAGCATAGAGGAGATTAATAAATTCCATCCGGATATCGTTGTAAATGCCACCGGTTCACATCCGGTAGTGCCACCGATTCCGGGACTGCGTGAAAACAGGGCGGCCGGAAATTTAGACGATATCTTCATCATGATCAATAATGTGAATGCCGGAAAATATCCTGAAGAGTTCTGCAGAGGTAAGAAGGTTCTTGTTATGGGAGGTGGAGCTGTAGGTCTCGATATTATAGAGTATTTCGCACCGCTTGGCGCAGACTGCACTATCGTCGATATGCTTCCTACTATTGGCGCTGTCGCTGATCCTATCACCAAGTGCTCGATTAAAGAGACCTTCGAGGTAAATCACGTAAAGCAATATGTAAACACCGCTATTCAGGAGGTAAAGGAGCATTCCATAGTGGTTAAGACACCTGAAGGCAATGTGGAGGAGCTTGAGTTTGACCTCGGCTTCAGTGCCCTTGGCTTAGCCGCATACAATCCTATTCTCGATGAGCTTCACAAGGAATATGATGATACCGACGTTGATGTTTATAATATCGGAGATTCGGTCCGTGCACGTCATATCATGGAAGGAACCATGGATGGGCGTGCCATCCTGAACGTGCTTGATAAGAGAGGTCTTCTGGATCTCAGTGAGATTGAACTTGCATAAAGAATCAGCATACATATATACAACAATTACCGTTAATAGTTAAGCCCTGCGGGGCAAGAAAGAGGTGCAGAAATGCCAAATATTACAGGTCATACAGAGCTGGTCGGTCTAATGGCTTATCCAATCCGTCATACACAGTCGCCGGTAACACACAATCTGGCATATGATAAGAATGGCGATGACGTTATTCAGCTCGCTTTTGAAGTAGATAACGATACACTTGAGCCGGCGGTAGAGAGTATTCGCGCTCTTAAAATGCTCGGCTCCAATATATCGATGCCCAACAAGACAGTTGTTCACAAGTATCTCGACGACGTTGATGAAGCAGCCGGACTGTGCGGTGCTATCAACACAGTTGTAAATACTCGCGATGAGAACGGCAATGTCACAGGAAAACTCAAGGGTTATAATACCGACGGCATGGGCTACTGGCAGGCAATCAAGGAAGAAGGAATTGATTTCAAAGGAATGAGGATGGTTCTCGTCGGCACAGGAGGCGCTGCTACAGCTATCGCGGTTCGTGGCGCCCTCGATGGCATCAAGGAATTACATGTCTTCAACATCAGAGATAAGTTCTATGAGAGAGGTGAGGAGATCGTAGAGCTGATCAACAAGGAAACGAAGTGCAAGGCATACATGTACGACCTCGCTGATAAAGGTAAGCTTAAGACAGAGATGCAGGCAGCAGATATTTTCTGTGATGCTACAGGCGTAGGAATGCACCCTCTTGAGGAACTGTCTAACATTCCGGATGGTTCATTCTTTAAAGAGGATCTCATCGTAACAGATACAGTTTATGCTCCACGCGAGACAGTCATGATGAAGCAGGCTAAAGAGTCCGGGGTGAAGAGAGTCTACAACGGTATGGGAATGATGCTCTTCCAAGCGCTGATTGCAATTAAGTTATATACCGGTAAGGATACAGATGTAGCCTATATGAAGGAGCAGCTGGGCATCTAGTATACTGTGAGCAGGCTGTGCAGACATTGTCCTGTACGAGACCGTTTTCAAGTTTTGTTCAAACTCACGAAAGCGAGCGGGGGGATTTTTCTGTAAATTAGCCTTCCGCGGTAGATAGTGAATGTAGCACTCCATTTGTAAGGAATATGCCTTTAGGACAAAAAGGGACAATTTACTTAAGCATGTCAAGAGAAGCCTTGTGAGCCGGCTTCTCTTGTTGCTTAATATCTCGATATGCCGGTGGCAACTTCTAGTCCCTTTATCCATTCGCCTGATCCTTCTCATGCACAATAATATCACCAGGAGAACATTCCAAGTAGTTACACATTTTATCAAGTGTCGTAAACCGAATTGCCCTTGCACGATTGTTTTTTAGTATTGAAATATTAGCTGGCGTTATATCTATTGCTTCTGACAGCTCGCGAATTGTCACATTGCGACTTGCCAGAACACTGTCTAAATTAATTTTTATTGACATTCTTTCTCTCTTCACAGCCTATACTGTTAACTTGTTATCTTCCTGTAATTCAATATAATTTACCAGAAGTTTTCCTACTGACATAAATGCAAAAGCACATAGGAGGAATACTATCATTAAAACTGATACTCTTACATTAAATACCTCAAATAATCTATCGCCTTTATTTGATAAAGCTCCGTGAATCAGTTCACACAAGAACTCAATCAGGAAGATATTGGCAATTAATCTGCAAGTTCTTGCTTCTTTTAATGTTATGCCATCCTTTATGTTTGGAAACATCCATAGTTTAACCAATACAACAACTATCCCCACTGTAATTACAATTCCGTACAGATATTCCAGAAACACTGCATAGTTAAGAAGTCCAGCTGTAAATATATCAACACTGCCTAGAGAAACTGCCAGAACTGTAGCTAATGTAAATCCTGTTAATATTATTCTTATAGTTTTGTATATTATATTATCTCTGTTCATTTTGGTGCTCCTTTCTTCTTGCGAATTTTACACGGTAAAATATCGAAATGCTTTTCCTCATACCATTACTTTATCTAAATATTACTTCAAAGCATATCGAAAAACAATATGTTTTGATTGTTAAATTGTTTTTTATTAATACATATTTGTAAAGCTTTACTTTTATCAGCTTACTTTGATAATCACGACACCCTCTTGTTCCCATTTTAGGCAAAGCGGAGAACGTCTTGCGGGTTATTTCTTCGCACTTATTATCCACATCCGATTACAAAAAAAGCAACCCTCATCATGCGGCTGCTCTTTTATCTTAATATTATGATGTTGGGATCAAAAGCATATTATCTGAGAAATCGCCTCCATATATTGTTCTTGGCGGTCGCTGATATTACACCATGGTACCGTAAGTTGTGATGTTACCCTTTTGACCCTTACATCATCTGCTTATTATTTAATATTCTTATTAACCTAACTCCTTAAACCAGTGTCATCTGCTCGCTATCTGCCTTCGCTTTCTTAAGCATAGGCTTCTTGGCCGCGTCTTCATCGAGAACCTTTGCGAAGGATACTATCTCATCGCCATCCTCGACCTTCATTATCTTGACACCCTGGGTTGTCCTTCCGGACTTAGATATCTCGTTAGCCCTGATTCTGATGATTACACCGTTTGAGTTGATGAGCATGATCTCATCATCATCGCTTACAAGCGTCGCCCCTACCAGTTCACCGGTCTTAGCAAACTTGGTCTTGTCATAAGTCGCAACACCCTTGCCGCCTCTAGTCTGAACTCTATATTCATCCAGATTCGTTCTCTTACCAAACCCTTTCTTGGTCATTACGAGCAGCTCGCGCTCCCCGGTACTGTCGAGCTCCATAGATACGACCTCGTCGCCGTCATCCAGGCTGATAGCTCTAACTCCGCCTGCACTTCTACCCATGCTTCTAACGTCGTCCTCAGGAAATGTAATAGATTTACCCTTCTTGGTAATAACGTATACACTCTCATCTCCACTTGACTGACTTACGGCTATCAGCTTGTCGTCGTCCTTAAGCGTAATAGCTATGAGACCTGTCTTGCGGTTGGTATCGAACTGAGACATTGGTGTCTTCTTGATAGTTCCGTTCTTGGTAACCATGATCAGATAATTGTCATCTGCAAATTCCTTGACCGGTATAACCGCCGTTACCCGCTCTCCCTGGTCCAGGTTGAGGAAGTTGATAACCGGTGTACCCTTGGCAGTTCTGGATGCTTCAGGAATCTCATAAGCCTTTATCTTGTAGACCTTACCTAGGTCGGTGAAAAACATCAGGTAGTCGTGGGTCGAGGTGATGATGAGATCCTTTACAAAATCGGTGTCTCTGGTTGTCAGTCCCACGATACCCTTTCCGCCGCGGCGCTGTGCCTTGTACGTATTTTCAGGAACTCTCTTGATGTATCCGAGGTGTGTCAGTGTAACTGCTACATCCTCTTCATCGATAAGGTATTCCTCGTCTATTCCACCGTCGTCAGCGACAATCTTGGTTCTTCTGCCATCACCGTATTTATGCTTAATCTCGAGAAGCTCATCCTTTATTACCCCCATAAGCTTATGCTCATCAGCGAGGATTGACTTATAGTAAGCAATCTTTTCCATGAGCTCGTTGTGCTCGTTCTCAATCTTCTCGCGTTCCAACCCCTGCAGTCTGGCAAGTCTCATATCGAGGATAGCCTGCGCCTGAACCTCGCTTAGTCCAAACCTCACCATCAGCTTTTCCTTGGCATCGTTGTAGCTTGAACGAATTACCTTAATTACCTCGTCTATGTTATCCAAGGCGATAAGCAGACCCTCTAAAATATGTGCTCTTGCCTCTGCTTTAGCCAGATCGAACTTAGTTCTCCTTGTGATTACTATCCTCTGGTGTTTGAGGTACTCATCTATAATCTCAACCAGCTTGAGAATCTTAGGCTCCCCATTGACAAGGGCAAGCATAATCATGCTGTATGTCGCCTGCAGCTGCGTGTGTTTGTACAGCCTGTTGAGAATTACGTTAGGATTTACATCCTTCTTAAGCTCGATGACGATTCTCATGCCTTCACGGTTGGATTCGTCGCGTATTGCCGAGACACCTTCAACCTTTTTGTTTCTAACCAGGTCTGCCATGGACTCGATGAGTCTGGCCTTGTTGACCTGAAAAGGAATCTCAGTGATGACAATTCTCATCTTGCCGCGAGCTGTTTCCTCTATTTCACTCTTAGATCTGACCGTGATCTTTCCTGTTCCGGTCTCATAAGCCTCCTTGGCAGCCTCTCTTCCGAGAATCATGGCTCCGGTAGGAAAATCCGGTGCTTTAATAATCTTTATTAGCTCATCGTTAGTGCAATTCTCATCGTCTATTCTCTTAATACAAGCGTCGATAGTGTCACTCAGGTTATGAGGCGGAACGGATGTCGCCATACCTACGGCAATACCGTTAGATCCATTTATCAGAAGGTTAGGCACTCTCGAAGGAAGTACAACCGGTTCCTTCTCCTCACCGTCAAAGTTGTCCATGAAATCAACCGTATCCTTGTCGATATCACGAACCATCTGCAGTGAGAATGGACTCATTCTCGCCTCTGTATAACGCATAGCAGCTGCGCCGTCTCCATCGACGGAACCGAAGTTGCCGTGTCCGTCAACCAATGGATACCTAGTTGAGAAATCCTGCGCCATCTTTACCATGGCGTCGTATATTGAGCTGTCACCGTGCGGGTGATATTTACCCATTACCTCTCCGACAATACGTGCCGACTTCTTATGCGGCTTGTCAGGAGTAGTACCCAGGATACTCATTCCATATAGAATTCTTCTGTGCACAGGCTTGAGTCCGTCACGAACATCCGGGAGTGCACGACCGACGATAACGCTCATCGCGTAGTCGATATAAGAATTCTTCATCTCATCATATATTTCATGAGTGATGATTTTGCTATCTTCTAAAAGCGTACTCATTATCTCTCCTTAATGTCCATTAAATATCTAATGTAGCGTATCTTGCATTATCTTCAATGAACTTCTTTCTTGGTGGAACCTTATCTCCCATCAGCGTTGTAAATATCTCATCTGCTGCAGTTGCATCCTCAATCTTAATCTGTACGAGTGTTCTGTGGTTGTAGTCCATAGTAGTCTCCCACAGCTGATTAAAGTCCATCTCACCAAGACCTTTATATCTCTGAATCTCTATCTTAGTGCTCTTATTATGTGCCTTGAGTTCAGCCAGTAGCTTGTCCTGCTCAGCATCTGAATAAGTGTAATGAATCTCCTTCCCCTGCTTTACTCTGAATAGCGGTGGCTGCGCAGCATAAACATACCCCTTCTCGATCAGAGGAGTCATAAACCTATAGAAGAATGTCAGAAGAAGCGTTCTGATATGAGCGCCATCGACGTCGGCATCTGTCATGATGATAATCTTGTGATATCTGAGCTTGTCAATATCAAAGTTGCTGCCGACTCCGCATCCGAATGCAGTTATCATGTTCTTAATCTCGTCCGAGTTCAAAATTCTGTCCGCTCTCGCCTTCTCAACATTGAGAATCTTACCTCTCAGCGGAAGCACTGCCTGGCGCTTACGATCTCTTCCGGATTTAGCGCTGCCGCCGGCGGAATCTCCCTCTACAAGGAAAATCTCGGAAAGTGCCGGATCCTTTTCCGAGCAGTCTGCAAGCTTACCGGGAAGAGATGTTGTCTCGAGTACCGATGTCTTACGAGTAATCTCTCTGGCCTTTCTTGCAGCCTCTCTGGCACGTGCTGCTTTAAGACATTTATCGAGTATCAGCTTGGCTTCCTTAGGGTTTTCATCGAGGTAGAACGACAAATTCTCGTTCATGTTGCTCTCTACAAAACCTCTGACCTCGCTGTTACCGAGCTTAGCCTTGGTCTGCCCTTCAAACTGTGGATTTGTAAGCTTAACGCTGACGATTGCTGTCAGACCCTCTCTTACATCCTCACCCTGCAGGGAATCATCGTTTTCCTTGAGAATCTTGCTTCTTCTAGCGTAATCGTTGACAGTTCTGGTAAGAGCTGCTCTAAATCCCATCAGATGGAAACCGCCCTCGATTGTATTTATGTTATTAGCATAAGAAAGTGTCAGCTCGCTGTACCTATCTGTGTACTGCATAGCGACTTCCACCTCGTATCCGTCCTTCTCATACTCAAAGTAGAATATCTTATTATTGACAACACCCTTATTCTTATTGAGATATTGCACGAATTCGATAATTCCGCCCTCATAGTGGAAGCTTTCTCTTTTCTCCTTCCCCTCTCTCTTATCCTCAATAGAAATTCTCAATCCCTTATTGAGGAAAGCCATCTCACGCATACGACGCTGTAGGATGTCGTACTCGAATACAGTTCCATCAAAAATTTCCGGGTCCGGCCAGAATGTTGTCTTTGATCCTGTATCCTTAGAGGTTCCGATAACCTCCAGCTTAGTTACTGTCTTCCCTCGTTTGTACTCCTGCCTGTAGAGCTTGCCGTTACGCTTAACCTCTACAATCATGTGAGTTGAAAGAGCATTAACGACGGATGCACCTACTCCGTGCAAACCGCCGGAAACCTTGTAACCTCCACTTCCGAATTTACCTCCGGCATGCAGCTGTGTGTGAATAACCTCAACAGCCGGAATCCCCAGCTTGGGGTGAACGTCTACAGGCATTCCACGTCCATCATCGGTAACAGTTATCGAATTATCTTCATTTATCGTCACTGTAATGTGCTTACAATATCCGGCAAGTGCTTCATCGACAGAGTTATCAACAATCTCGTATACGAGATGATGAAGTCCCGCAGGCCCTGTACTACCAATATACATACCAGGTCTTACTCTTACAGGCTCTAGTCCTTCAAGTACTGTGATCTGAGAGGCATCATACTTTTGTTGCTTTTTTTTCGCGCTCATATTGACCTTCCTTTTCATATTTCTAACCCGTTTATTCTAGCATAGAGGCTCTAAAATATCAATAAAGGTAGTTTTACCCTTTTAATGAATAAAACTACCTTAAATCGCCTATATTTCGATATTTTTATAATTTATCGTCCTTTTATAACTATAAATTCCTTATTTTTATATAAGTGTCCCGTTTTTTACTTTAAAAATATTGCCGCCCTCCATACCCTGCAGGAGCTCCGAGTTCACCTCAGTTGTCGTAAGAAATAACTGGACATCCTCTATCTCATTTAACAGGTAGCTCTGTCTCTCTCTATCGAGCTCTGACAATACATCGTCCAGCAGTAGTACAGCGTTTTCACCTAGAATCATCTCTGCAATCTGAATTTCAGCCAACTTGAGAGCCAAGGCAACTGTTCGCTGCTGCCCTTGAGATCCGAACTTCTTGGCATCTATGCCATTGATATAGAAATCAAGGTCGTCACGATGCGGACCAATACTGCAGTGACCATTATATATATCCTTTTCTCTTGAATTAATTATCTCATCTAATATGTTTTCAGCAGCGACCGACTCGACGTATTTGATTGATAGTGTCTCACGTTCCTTTGATATGTTGCTCTGTATCTTTGATGCCTTTTCAGACAGCATAGCTACAAACTCACGGCGACTCTTAATAATCTCACCACCGTACTGAGCCAGCTGCATATCATATATCTCAAGCATATCCATCATCTTGCCATCTGTACCCGGTGTTCTCAACTGTTTGATCAGAGAATTTTTATGACGCAGCACTTCCTTATAATTGCGCAGCGCATCAAAATAGCTGGGTCTGAGCTGGCTTATCTCTTTGTCAATAAAATTTCTGCGCTTCTCGGGACTGTCCTTTATAATTCTCAGGTCATCCGGTGAAAAAACGACAACAACTAAATTGTTCAGCAGCTCCGCAGTCCTGTGAAGGAACTTATTATCCTTCTTAATCATCTTCTTGCCACTATTATTGATTGTTATGCTTATTTTCTTATCTATATCATCGCTAACCGCTTCAGCCGTGATATTGCAGCTATCCTCTCCAATTTTAATGAGATCAGTAGAATTGTTAGTACGAAAAGAACGCGCAAACGCGCAGAGATATATAGCCTCTATCAGGTTAGTCTTACCCTGCGCGTTCTCACCCATTATTATATTTCGTTTGCCATCGAACTCTGCCTTGAGCTCGCTGTAATTTCTGAAATTTTTTAATTTTATACTATCTACTCTCATCCGAAATTATCCCATTATCAGTTAATTCTTACAGGAAGCACCAGATATAGATAGGTGTCTCCCTTGAGAGGTGTAATGATACAAGGCTTTACACTGTCGCTCATGTTGAGGATAATTTCCTCATCGTCGATAACCCTGAGCACGTCCATCATGTATTTGGAGTTAAATCCAATCTCAATATTTTCTCCATCCTTCATAATCTCGACCATCTCCTTGATACTGCTCTTCTCGGATAGAGATGTAATCTCAATCTGCTCATCCTCTATATTGAGTTTAATGAGGTTGTTGTTCTGCTCCGAAGCAATGATAGCAGCTCTATCGATACTCTTCATGAGCTCAATTCTGCTTGTTCTAATCTTAATTGTGGTTTCAGATTTGATAATCCTGCTGTAGTCTATGTAATTTCCGTTAAGAGTGTTGAGAATCACTCTGTTGTTATCGAACAGCATCACTACCTTATTATCCACAATTTCCATAAACAGCTGCTCGTCATTGTCATCATCGCTGATAATCTTGGATACCTCTCCGAGAAGCTTTGCCGGAACTACAATGCTCATCTTTTCATCTGTATCCACCTTAGCATTGTAAATAGCCATTCTAAATGTATCCACGGCTACCATACGCAGATTTCCGTCGCCAAGTTCGATGAGAATACCCGTAAGCACTCCGTTAAGCTCGTCAGCACTGGCCGAAAACGATGTCTTGCGAATGAGGTTTTTGATATCTCTCTTGGAAAGGATAAGCTTCTTACCTTCCCCTATATTAAATCTTGGAAACTCATCAGCGGAGAAACAGTTAAATGTCGAAGAAGATTTACCGCTGTTGATCTTAATCTGATTCTTCTCGTGATTGTAGTCCATCAGAATCTCCTCTTCAGGGAGCTTGCTCACGATGTTGGCAAAATTCTTTTCTTCTATTACAAATGAAACATCGCCTTCGCTGTCAACAGGAATGTTTGACTCGATAGTCATATTAGTATCTGTAGCTGTTAGATACATCCTGTCATCTTTAGTTTCAATAAGTATTCCCTCTAATATAGGGGATGGTGTTCTTGTAGGAATCGAATGAGATACATTATTGATTGCTCTGTTCAGTTCACTTCTGGTGCAGTATATTTTCATCGAAATTCCCTTTCTTTATATATTATATATTTAGTAATAATAGTAGGGGCTGTTGACAGTGTGGATAACTTTGTTTTTACTTATATTATCTCGCATTGCCATCAAAAATCATATTGATAACCCCTGATGATAAACGGTTCATAAAATATGGATAAATAAAAAGTGACTTTTTATTATTATAAATCGTTATAAATTATGCTTATTTAACTTCTTATTAATATCATCTATATCGCGTTTGATGAGCTCGTCTTCCTGATATAGATTCTGAATTTTGGTGCAGTTGCTCATAACCGTCGAGTGATCCCTGCCACCAAATATCTCACCAATCTTTGAGAACGACAGGTCTGTGCTCTCGCGACAGATGTACATAGCTACCTGCCTAGCCAGAGCAATTTCAGCAGTTCTGCGTTTAGAATCTATGTCTGAAACCTTGATATCATAATGAGAAGCGACGGTAGACCTGATCCTCTCAGGAGCAATGGCCTTGTCGGTGTCTCTGTAGATGTCCTTGAGGACAATCTTGGCAAAATCAAGGTCTATCTTGTTGTTCATAATCTCAGAGAAGCTGATCATACGGTTCATTGCTCCTTCAAGCTCCCTTATATTATACTTTATCTTCTCTGCGATCAGGTTGCAAACCTCCTCAATATCTCTGTCGAGGGTTATGTCAGCGAGCTCTATCTTCTTCTTGAGTATTGCTACTCTCGTCTCAAAGTCAGCTGGCTGAACGTCTGCAGTTATTCCAAATCCGAATCTGGTTGTCAGCCTTTCATCGAGCTTCTGCAGGTTGCTCGGTGGCCTGTCACTGGATATTACAATCTGCTTGTTGTTCTCATACAGAGTATTAAATGTGTGGAAAAACTCCTCCTGTGTAGCTTCCTTGCCTTCCAGGAACTGAATATCATCTATCAGCAGGACATCAATCTTACGATACTTTTCCTTAAACTGGTTGGTATTCTGAGTATTGATAGCTTCTATCAGTTCATTCGTAAAGGTCTCGGACGATATGTATAGGACATTTGAAGAAGGATCGTTCTTGATAACGTGAATTCCTATAGCCTGCATCAGATGAGTCTTACCTAGACCTGATCCCCCGTAGAGAAACAGAGGGTTATACGCCTCTGCCGGAGATTCGGCAACCGCAAGGGAAGCAGCGTATGCGAATTTGTTGTTACCACCTACTACGAAGTTTTCAAAGTTATATCTAGGGTTAAAAAGCTTTGAATTATCCTTAAAAGGTGCTTTTTTTATCTTTCTCTTTTTCTCAATCTTGTTGCTTTTATACTCTTCCTTGGATTTTATAATAACCTGAAAATCATTACCGAGCAGCTTCGAGAATATATCTTCTATATTGATGATGTATTTTTCTCTCAAAAACTTGATTATGCTGATATCCTCAAGCTGTATATATATGATCTTATTATCTAAATCCAGTTTATACAGAGAAAGATCTGAAAAGAACATATCGAAGCTGAGTCTGCTTGTGGATTTCTTGATTTCCTCTATGAATGATTCCCATATCTTGTTAGTGTCCAATGTACCGCCTCCTAGGTGAATAAACACATTTTACACAAATCAATCCACAACGGCAATAATGCTGAAGTCTATAAAATGACTATATTAGCACGATTCAAAAATAAAGTTATGCACATGTTGTGGATAACTTTGTTAATAAGTTGGAATGACCACAAAATATAGTGTGTCGTAAAATTTCAGAAAAAAATAAAATTTTTTTTAATGAAAGAGCAGTTGAGAAAAGGCGTTTTCATTGACTTTATTGAGGTTCAAAAGTATAATACTTTGATGTATGTGCCTTTGGAATTTAGAAGACACAACTATATTTAGATTACATCAAACGTTGATATGGAAGGAGATAATGGCAATGAAAAGAACTTACCAGCCTAAGAAAAGGCAGAGACTTAAGGAGCACGGGTTCAGAAAGAGAATGGCAACTGCAAGTGGCAGAAAGGTTCTCAAGAGAAGAAGAGCAAGAGGAAGAAAGAAACTCACAGCTTAACAGCTGACAGAAAGTGATGTGATCATGCTCAGAAAGTCAACACTGAGGAAACAGCAAGATTTCAAGCTCGCCTATAATAAAGGTGAATCTAAGGTCTCGAGGTTCATGGTTGTTATCTATAGGAAGAACAATCTGCCGTATTCGCGGATTGCATATGTATCCAGTAAGAAGGTTGGCAACAGTGTTAAACGGAATAGATCAAGAAGGCTGATGAAGGAATCATATAGGCTGCTCAATCGTCGAATAAGAAACGGATATGATGTTGTTTTTATAGCTAGAAATTCTATCAATGGTCACAAGTGTGATGAAGTTAGAAGGTCAATGTACGGGGTTCTACGTGCGGCAAATCTTCTAGACAGCAAAGGGCTTTAAAAATGATAAAGCTTTTCAAAGAAATTATTAAACGAATATTGATAATTATCATAAGAGGATATCAGAAGTTTGTCTCACCTTTATTCCCGCCTACATGCAGGTTTTATCCTACATGCAGCACGTATTTTATACAGGCGCTGGAGAAGTACGGCCCTTTCAAGGGTACTTACCTGGGAATAAAGAGAATACTCAGATGTCATCCGGGCAATCCAGGTGGATATGATCCTCTAAGATAAGAAAGGACGGAATATGGGAATTATTGCGGTGCCTTTGGGTTACCTACTAACCTTTATATACAATCTGGTTGGTAACTATGGTATTTCACTGATAATACTGACGGTACTCGTTAAGCTGATCCTCTATCCTCTCTACTTCAAGCAGATTAAATCTACAGCTTCGATGTCTACGCTGCAGCCTAAGATGAAGGCTTTACAGGAGAAGTACAAGAACGATAAAGAGAAGCTCAATGAAGAGATGACTAAATTATACAGGGAAGAGAAATTCAACCCTATGGGTGGTTGCCTTCCTATGCTTATTCAGTTTCCTATCATCATGGGACTCTTCACTCTTCTTAGAAATCCAATGAAATATATAGCTGATGATAAGATGCTTTTTGCGGTTCATCAGTCATTTCTGTGGATTAAGGATCTTGGACAGCCGGACCTGTGGATTCTTCCGATTGCGGCGGCTATAGCGACGTATTTCTCGTTTGCTATGACTCAGCAGCTTACAGGTCAAAACGATATGATGGGTGGACAGGCTAAGTCCATGAACTTAGTTATGAAGTATTTCTTCCCGCTCAGTATCCTTTGGCTTGCCAGATCTTATCCGGCCGGACTTGCTATTTACTGGGCAGGTGGCCAGTTCCTTCAGATATTCTTGAATATCAGGATGAACAAGTACCGTGCTAAGCTTAAGGAAGAGCAGGAGCTTGAAGAAAAGAGAAAACGCGCAGAGAAGCAGCTTGAGAAGATGAAGAGAGCAAGGATGAAAGGATAATGATGAGAGCTTCAGAGAAATGGGGAGTTGATGTCGACACAGCCGTTGAGCTTGCGCTTCAGGAACTCAAACTCACCAGAGATGAAGTCAACGTTGAAATCCTCGAGGAGTCGAGCAAAGGATTCCTCGGAATAGGATCGAAACTTGCTAAAGTGAGAGTTACTCCCAAGAATGACGGTGCTGATAAGGCACATAAGGAAAAAGCAACTTTCGATGATATAGATAGAATACTCGCCGGTCTACCTGAGAACAACACAGTTGTTGTTCCTGATGAGATCAGGAAAGAGTATGACAAGTACGAAGAGGAAGAGCTTGAAGATGCTCGTGCCAGCGAGCATGCAAGGCGGGGAGAGAATAAGAAATTCTCCAAGCCTAAGAGGAGCAGAGAGAGAAGCAAGAGAGAGTACAAAAAGTACGAAGCAACTCTACTTCTTGATGTTGACAAGCTCACTTCGGTACAGGATCATCCGGTTGAGGCATTCCTACGAGAAATCACCAAAGAGATGGGCATTGACCTCGATTTCGAAGTTAAGGAAGGCAAGGATTTAATCTATGTAAATGTTTCCGGTAATGATACCGGAACTATCATCGGTAAGAGAGGACAGACCCTCGATGCTGTTCAGTATCTGGCTAGTCTCGTTGTCAACAAGGAGAACAGCGGATACACAAGAGTGGTAATGGATGCCGAGAATTACAGAGCTAAGAGAGAGCAGACTCTCGTTGCTCTTGCAAATAGGCTTGCCGGTAAGGTGGAGCGTTCCGAGAGAAAGATTACTCTTGAGCCTATGAACCCTTACGAGCGCAAGGTAATTCATTCGACACTTCAGAATCATCCCAGTGTAATAACCAGGAGTGAGGGGAAGGATCCTTATAGAAGAGTTATAATCGAGAAGAAATAAGAGCGTAGAGCCCATCTATGATGGGCTCTTTTCGTCAACTTTTCGTAAGGCAGGAGAATTTATGGCAGATACTTTTGCTGCGATTGCAACACCTTTGGGTGAGGGCGGAGTAGGTATAGTTCGCGTCAGCGGACCGGGTTCACTCAATATTATGAAAGTTGTGTTCAAGGAATGTCCGGATAAGGTTGAACCTCGTCACGTTTACTATGGTCACGCTTTGGATGCTTCGGGAAATGTCATCGACGAGATGATATGCATTTACATGCGCGCACCTCATACATTTACCGGCGAGGATGTTGTAGAATTTCAGGCTCACGGCAGCAATGTATCGTTGAGGCTCATAGTTATGAGTGCTATCTCAGCCGGTGCAAGAATTGCAGATCCCGGTGAATTTACCAAGCTTGCCTTTCTTAACGGCAAGCTCGATTTGTCGCAGGCTGAAGCTGTTATTGATCTTATAAAAGCAAGGAGTGAGAAGCCTCTCAGCATAGCATCCGATCAGCTTAACGGGAGTCTTGGACAGGAGATAGTTGCGATTAGAAATAACATCAAGGACGTCCTCGCTCAGATGGCTGTCAATATTGATTTTCCCGATGAGGATATAGAGCAGGTTAGCTGCGATGAGTTCATCACAGAGCTTAAGAGACAGAATGACCGCTTGCAATCACTGATTAAATCCTCTGAATTTGGCAAGATTGCCAGAGAAGGTATCAAGTTTGCCCTCGTGGGGCGTACAAATGTCGGCAAATCATCCCTCCTGAATGGGCTTCTCGGCGAAAACAGGGCTATCGTTACCGATATACCCGGAACTACCAGAGATACCATTGAGGAGAGTTCTTCGATTGGCGGATATCCTATTGTTGTGGTCGATACTGCCGGTATCAGAGATACTGATGATGTGATAGAGCAGATTGGTATCGAGCGCTCCAAGAATGAAATAGAAGAAGCGGATCTGGTCGTGATGGTAGCAGATGGCAGCACAGAGTTAGCTGCTGAGGATTTCGAGATAGCTGAGCACGTAGCGAATAAGAAAGTGATGCTGGTTATCAACAAGGAAGATCTGGGGATGACTGCGGCTCAGTCCGATATTGATAAGCTGAAAAGCATTATTGGCTGCGATACTGGTGATATAGTTTATACTTCCGTGAAGACTGTCAAGGGTATCGGAAAAGTGCGTGATGCGATCGAGAGGAATTTGGCAAGAGGATTTATAAAGAGTGACGGAGGAAATATTGTCACCAATGAGAGGCATAAGGATGCGCTGGTGAGGGCAAAGGTAGCTCTCGTACATGGAATCGAGCTTTTGGAGATGAGGGAACCTCTTGAAGTTGCTGAGATTGAGGTGCATGACAGTTTTCAGATACTGGGCGAAATTATAGGTGAAACGGCGAGCGAGGAGATACTGGATACGGTGTTCTCGAAGTTCTGCCTGGGTAAATGATATGAATTTGAAGGACGCGAAAAATTCAAATAAACACAGTGTGATGGGAGAATACGATGTAATCGTTGTAGGTGCCGGTCATGCAGGATGTGAGGCGGGGTTAGCTGCTGCAAGGATGGGCTGCGAGACGCTGCTGCTCGCGATGAACCTCGAGTCTGTGGCTATGATGCCTTGTAATCCTTCGATTGGTGGCACCGGCAAGGGACATCTCGTATGCGAGATAGATGCTCTCGGCGGCGAGATGGGACTGAATATAGATAAGACATTTATTCAGAGCAAGATGCTCAACACTTCCAAGGGGCCTGCTGTTCACTCACTGCGCGCGCAGGCGGATAAGACCAAATATCATCTTGAGATGAAGAAAACCATTGAAAAGCAGCCACGCCTTAAGCTAAAACAGGCGGAGGTCGTTGATCTGATCCTTGAAGACGGGGCGATTCATGGAATCGTAACACGGACAAATGCAATATACATGGGCAAGGCTGTCGTGATGTGCACGGGAACCTTCCTCGGCGGTAAGGTGTTTATCGGTGATAGCGCTTACAGCAGTGGTCCCGGCGGACTTGCGCCTTCTACTGTGCTTGCGGGTAAACTGCGCGAATACGGACTTCCTATGCGCAGATTTAAGACGGGAACGCCGGCTCGCATGCTCGCTTCGACTCTCGATTATGACAGGATGAAGCGCCAGGAAGGCGATGCGGAGATAATTCCTTTCTCGTTTATGAATGAGGGAAGGGCGATCGGTTCCAACCGGATAGAGTGCTGGCTCTCTTATACAAATGCGGAGACTCACAGGATAATTCTTGAAAATATAGAGCGTTCGGCGATGTACTCCGGTAATATCGTAGGTGTCGGGCCTAGATACTGCCCTTCGATTGAGGATAAGGTATCCAGATTTAAGGATAGGGAGAGACACCAGCTGTTCGTCGAACCGGAGGGGCTTGATACTGAAGAGATGTACATTCAGGGCATGTCATCAAGCTTGCCGGAGAATATACAGGAGGCTTTCTATCATACAATTCCCGGACTTGAACACGCCGAAATCGTTAGACCTGCATATGCGATCGAGTATGATTGCGTAGATCCTACCACATTAAAGCCAAGCCTTGAGAGCAAGCTGATCGAGGGCATGTTTTGTGCAGGTCAGTTTAACGGAAGCTCCGGTTACGAGGAGGCTGCTGCACAGGGGCTTGTAGCCGGAATGAACGCTGCTCGTAAGCTTCAGCAGAAGAATCCGATGATTCTTGGAAGAAACGAGGCTTATATTGGCGTTCTGATCGACGATTTGGTGACTAAAGGTACTATGGAACCTTATAGAATGATGACGTCCCGAGCGGAATTTAGGCTTATTTTGAGACAGGACAATGCGGATCGCCGTTTGACAGAGGTGGGATTCGAGTATGGACTTGTAACTGATGAGAGATATTCGAGATATTTAGCCAAGAAAAAAAACGTTGATGAAGAGATTGTTAGGCTGAAGGATAAGTATACTGAATTTAGTAAGCTTAATGAATTTCTAGCATCTGAAGGCAGCAATGAGGTGACAAATAATAATATTACGTTCTATGATCTGCTTAGGCGCCCGGAGATATCCTATGCTGCTCTGGAAGCTATAGATGATGATACCAGACCTGAATTGAATAGAGCAGAGCGCTATGAGGTTGAGGTCAGAATTAAGTATGCGGGATACATAGATAAGCAGCTTGCTCAGGTTGAGAAGATGAAAAAGCTGGAGAGCAGAAGGCTTGCAGAAGATATTAATTACAACGAAATCAATGGACTTAGACTTGAAGCGAGACAGAAGCTGACAGATATCAGACCTATCAACATAGGACAAGCAAGTAGGATCAGCGGTGTATCCCCGGCAGATATTAATGTGCTCCTCATATATCTGGAAAAGAAAAGGCGAAGCAACGAAAGGCGCAAGGACTCATAGTATGAAGGATGTTATAATCTCCGAATTGAAGCAGAAATACGGCGAGGAGATGACTGCTAAGATGTTTGCCTATATGGGCAAAATCTTAGCAGCAAATGAGCATATAAATTTGACTGCGGTCAGAGAGGAGGACGAATTCCTTGAAAAGCATATCTTGGATTCGCTCACCTGTAATGATTGCGATGAATTCAAGGCTGCTGAGGTTGTTGTAGATATGGGAACCGGAGGAGGCTTTCCCGGGATTCCGCTTGCAATTACTAATCCGGATAAGAAATTTGTTCTTGCTGATTCTCTAAATAAGAGACTCAAGATAATAGAGCAATTCGCTGCAGAACTTTGCATAGATAATATTGAACTTTTGCACATCAGGGCGGAGGACATGGGTCAGAATCCTGCATACAGAGAGAAGGCGGATATCTGCGTGTCCAGAGCTGTCGCATCTCTGGATGTATTGTCGGAATTGTGTCTGCCTCTTGTCAGGAAGGGTGGATACTTTATCTCTTATAAAGGTGACGGTGCAGAGGACGAGTTTGATGTGGCTAAAAGGGCAATTTCTATATTAGGTGGTAAGCTCGATGGGATAGAGAAGCCTTCTTTAAAGAACGCATATATATCCGGACATTGCCTGTTGCTTGTGAAAAAGGTTGCTCATACACCTAAACGTTTTCCCAGGAAAGCGGGTGCGGCTAAAAAATCTCCTATTCGTTAGAAATAGAGAGGTGTGCAGTTGGGCTAGTTGTGGTTGCTATTGAGAACCCGCTTGACTTCGTATTTGTTTCACGTGAAACATTTTTAGCAAACACTATATATTGTTTCACGTGAAACATCATTCAACAAATTCACTAAAAACTCATCAAATCTACGAAGTAAATAGAACAGAAGCCTAGATAGAAATACCGCAATATTATATAATAGAGGTAGTAAATTCTCAAAAAGGAGACCTATATGGGAAAGGCAATAGCAATATTTAATCAAAAGGGCGGAGTTGGTAAAACAACGACCAATATAAACCTGAGTGCCTGCCTCGCTGTCCAGGGCAAGAAGGTTCTAGTCATTGATATAGATCCGCAGGGAAATACGACCAGCGGAATAGGGATAAAGAAGAGAAAGCTGACAAGCACTTTATATGACGTGTTGGTTAATAAGGACTATGATGTCCACAAGGCTATCCTCCAGACCAAGACAGCAAATCTCGACATCATTCCGGCAAGCGTCGATCTGGCAGGCGCTGAAATAGAGCTAGTCAATATTGAAGGACGAGAGAGACGGCTTAAGAAGGCAATAGAACAGGTAAGAAGCGAATACGACTATATATTCATAGATTGTCCACCCTCGCTCGGGCTGCTTACAATCAACTCGCTGACAGCTGTGGACAGCGTACTCATTCCGATTCAGTGCGAGTTCTATGCTCTGGAAGGAGTAAGTCAGCTGATGAGTACTGTCGAGCTGGTTAAGAAGAATATGAATCCGGAGCTTCAGATAGAGGGTGTGATTCTCAGCATGTTCGATGGAAGAACCAACCTGGCAATTCAAGTAGTACAGGAGGTTAAGAAATATTTCGGCAAGTATGTATTCTCAACCGTAATACCCAGAAATGTCAGACTTGCTGAAGCTCCAAGCTATGGCATGCCTATTGTAAAGTATGATCCGTCATCGGCGGGGGCAAAAGCATACAACAAGTTTGCACAGGAGTTCCTGGAAAGAGAAAAGAGGAGACAGCAGGAAAATGGCTAAAAGAAAAGGTGGTCTAGGAAGAGGCCTCGACGCACTCTTCGCAGATGCAGCTCCTCTTTTCGAAGAAGACCTTGAAGAAGAGGGAGCAGACATCGATGACATCAAGCTGATGGAAGCGATAGATGATGTTACGGGAGACAGAGGAAGATCGAGACTCGGACATGAAGCCGGCAAGATTGCTGTAAGCGAGGCCGCAGTAAGTAATATTTCAGATAAAGTCTCCGAGAAAAATAAAAACAAAACGCCCGCATCCTACGGGGGGAATGACCTGAAGGGTAGTGATAGGGCTAGAGCCGGCATAAAATCCAAAGCAACTGATATAAATGGAAATATTATTAACCTCGAAGACCTTAAGTCTGACGACTACGAAGATCGTGTTCTGTATTTGGATATAAACGATATCAAGCCTAATAAAGATCAGCCAAGAAAGACCTTCAACGAAGACAGGCTAAAGGAGCTTGCCAATTCCATAAAGGAAAACGGCGTGATCCAGCCTTTGATCGTAAGAGCGACAGTAAACGGATATGAGCTTGTGGCCGGGGAGAGACGCTGGAGAGCTGCAAGGATTGCTGAACTCAAGAAGGTGCCTTGCATAATCAGGAACTTTGATGAAAAGCAGAACATGATAGTTGCAATCATCGAGAATATGCAGAGAGAGAACCTCGATGCTATCGAAGAGGCACAGGGTCTCAATGAGATGATTAAGAGGTTTGAATTCACTCAAGAGCAGGTGTCAAATGCGCTTGGTAAGAGCAGAGCATATATCGCAAATTCATTAAGATTGCTGAAGCTACCCGAAAAAATTCAGGACATGATTGTGAGTGGCAAAATTTCTGCAGCACACGGAAGGACAATTATCACAATTAAGGATGAGAAGAAGCAGCTGGAGGTGTGCGACAAAATTGTCAGAAGCGGTCTTTCTGTAAGAGCTACTGAGCGACTGGCGGAAAAGGTCAAGGACGATGCGAGACCTGAGCGCAAGAAAAGACGCACACCTATGAACTCAGAAATTGTCGCAGTAGAGGATGAATTACGAAAGCTGTTTGGAACTAAAGTCAACATAAACGGAAAGGCGTCAACTGGAAAGATAGAGATTGAATATTACAGTCTGGACGAACTAAATAGGCTGATTGATATGCTAAGGGGTATCGAATAGCCGAAGTTAGGAGTATTGAATTTATGAACAACAACGCAGGAAGTATACCCGGCTCGGAATTTTTGGAGAGCCTGCCGGTACCGGCGTGTATGGTTAATAGAGAAGGAACAGTCGTATATGCAAACGCTCTGATTAAGAATGTTTTTGCATATGACGACATCATTGACGGAAATTTCTTTGCGCTAACCAGAACTAAGCTCGAGGAGCTCGAGGCAGCAAAAGAAAGCGGCGAAGAGGTAAGAATTAAAAGAAACGAGCAGGTGTTTGTGCTCAGCGCCGGACGTAAGGAGCGAGATGACGGAATCATAACCGTGTATTTCGCCAATGTTACAGAGCGCGAGTCTTTGCGATCGAATTACCACGAAGAACACATCTGTCAGATGTACGTAAGCATTGATAACTACGATGAGCTGATTTCAAACTCTCCGTCAGATAGCAAGATGACCGTTCCGGCCGAGGTTGATAAGCTGCTCAACAAGTGGGCGGAGTCAAATAATGCTGCAATAGAGAGCATCAGCGAGGATTCGTATCTGGCAACTCTATACAGGAGAGATGCGGATAACATTATCGAGAGCAGATTTTCGATCTTGGACGACATAAGAGCAATCCGGACTAAGGACGATTTTCCTGTCAGCCTGAGTATCGGTATGGGTATGGGAGTTAAGAGTCTGCAGGAGACAACGGAGCTTGCTGAAGCTGCGCTCGACCTCGCTATGGGTCGCGGCGGAGATCAGGCGGTGGTCAAGAACGGTGACAGGACACACTACTACGGCGGCAAGCTGCAGTCGATGGAGAAGAACAACAAGGGCAAGTCGAGAATTATAGCACATGCGCTTAAGCAGCTGGTGCGTGAGAGCTCTAATGTAATCGTCATGGGTCATCGCTGGCCGGATATGGACTGCTTCGGCTCTGCGATAGGTGCATACAAGATCGCAAAGTTCTTGGAAAAGGACGCTGCCATCGTAATCGAGGAGTACAACGAGGCGCTGCAGGCAATTTACAAGCAGGCCAAGGCGACTGAAAATTACGAGATCGTTGACCGCGAGAAGGCCATCGGGATGTGCGATAATAAGACTCTCGTTATCGTCGTTGATACACATAGGCCGGGGATGGTTGAATGCCCGGAGCTTCTCGATATGGCTGATAAAATCGTGGTTATCGATCACCACAGGCTGTCCGACGACTCGATTGAGAATCTGACGCTGTCATATGTGGAGTCATATGCTTCATCTGCGAGCGAGCTGATGACTGAGATTATCCAGTACACATCCAACAAGAAGATTGTCAATAAGTTTGAGGCGGAGGCGCTGCTGGCCGGAATCACGGTAGATACCAACAGATATTCAATCAAAACAGGCGTGAGGACTTTTGAGGCTTCTGCGTGGCTGAGGCGTGTAGGCGCTGATACGACAGAGGTTAAGCGTTTCTTCCAATCTGAAGTTACAGCCTTCCAGATGAGGGCGGAGGCTGTTGCCGGCGCTGAGTATATGGACGAAGGCGCTGCGTTGTCTATATCACAAGGCTATTCGACAGATGCGCAGATTATCAATGCGCAGGTCGCTGACGAGCTGCTGATGGTCAAGGGTGTGAAGGCATCATTTGCAGCAGGCAGAAATGACAAGGGCAAGACCGTGGTGAGCGCCAGGTCGCTGGGCGAAGTTAATGTCCAAGTTCTAATGGAGAGATTTAACGGCGGCGGTCATCTAAATTCGGCCGGCGCACAGGTTGACATGTCTCCGGAGGAGGTTATTGCCGAGCTCAAGGAGATGATCCCGGAGTACCTGGGCGCAGATAGCGACGAGTCGGAAAGCTCCGCACAGGATTAAACAGTCTTAAAAGTGTCGTTAATCTAAAAAAGAATTTACAAGAATAACAAGAACAATCAACGGATGGATACACATAAATCAGTAAAATAAAAAAGAATTTAACGGGCGAAAAGGAGGGCGTTATGCAGATTATTTTAAAGAAAGATGTTAAGGGAGCCGGAAAAGCCGGTGATGTCGTTAAGGTTAGTGACGGCTACGCCAGAAACCGCTTGATTCCGGGAGGATTTGCAGTTGAGGCTACTCCTTCCAACCTAGCCAGGATCAAGAGAGAGAAGGCTAACCACGAGGCGCAGATTGCTCTGGACAAGGCGGAGGCCAATCAAGTCAAGAAGGTTCTGGAGGACAAAACTATCCGGCTTAAGACACGAGTCGGAGAAGGCGGCAAGCTGTTCGGATCTGTAACTTCGATGGACATCGCAGATGCTATCAAGGAGCAGACCAGGCTGGATATAGACAAAAAGAAAATCGTGCTTAAGAAGCCAATCAAGGAGATTGGCGAACACGAGGTGGAGGTCAAGCTCTATACAGAGATTTCGGCGGATATCAAGGTAGCAGTTACCGAGGAATAGAATATGCCAAATGATATAAACAGTCAGACGTCGGAGGCCTTAGAGCCTCCGAAAGACATAGAAGCGGAGAAGGCGGTTCTCGGATCGATGATGCTCAGCGAGGACGCGGTGCAGGATGTCGTTGACATACTCAAGCCGGAAGACTTTTATCTCAAGGAGCATCAGGAGATATACAAGATGTTCATGAGTATGTTCCGCAAGAGCATCACAATCGACCTGATGACGACGAGGTCAGAGCTCAACAAGGTGCACCAGCTCGAGCTGGTCGGCGGTATCACCTACCTGAGCAGGCTGTCCGGCGATGCGATCAATCCTTCAAATGCAAAATTTTACGCAGTCACGGTTATCGACAAGTCGAAGTTGAGAAAGCTCATCAAGTCGGCCGATACCATGCGTAAGAACGCGTACGACGGCAGCATGGATACAGAGCAGATTCTGGACGAAGCTGAGAAGGAGATTTTCTCTATTGCGCAAGCTTCGCAACGCAAGAACTACTCGCCTATTCAGGAAATACTACAGAAGAACATAATCGAGATTAACGAGCTGGTCCAGAACGATGGGCAGCTGCCGGGAATAACCACCGGATTTAGAGATATAGACAAAATGCTGGGCGGCCTCAAGAATACCGACCTTGTTGTGCTTGCTGCCAGGCCGGGGATGGGGAAAACCGCCTTTGCGCTCAACGTTGCCGAGAATGCAGCGATGGCAGGGCACTCGGTTCTCGTATTCAGCATGGAGATGTCTAAGGAGCAGCTCGGACAGAGGATGCTCGCTATGTCGGCTAGGGTAGATATGGAGCATATCAAGAACGGAACGATTGAAGACGACGAATGGTATAGCATCGACGAGGCACAGGAAAAATTTGAAGATGTCAATCTCAATATCGATGATACTGCGCAAATCTCGATTCTGGAGATGAAGAACAAGTGCCGCAGGCTCAAAGAGAAAAGCGGTTTGGACCTGGTCATCATCGACTATCTGCAGCTGATGTCCCTCGGCTACAGCGGCGACAACAGAACAAACGAGATCAGTGCGATTACCAGAAGTATAAAAATTCTCGCCAAGGAGCTTGATGTCTGTGTAATCCTGCTGTCGCAGCTGTCTCGCGCATCTGAACAGCGCAAGGATCACCGTCCGATGCTGTCCGACCTCAGAGAATCCGGATCCATCGAGCAGGACGCAGATATCGTAGTGTTCCTGAAGAGGGATGACTATTATCAAAACGATGATGAAGAGGCTGATACATTGTCAGGAAATAATTGCGAGGTTATCATCGCCAAGCACCGAAGCGGTCCGACAGGATCGGTCAGGCTGGCATGGATCGCAAGGTATACGAAGTTCGGAAACCTCGAACACACCGTATAAATTTACCACAAACAACATATTCAAGGAGTATCATGAACGACACGGAGTTTGTTAAAGAACATAATAAAGATGTCTACCTGTACAGCACGGAGATAGAGAATCTCATGATTAACGAGTTCTTTACCAGCGCCAACGGCGACTATGTGAAGGTGTATTTGCTCGGCTTGATGCGAGCGAAATACGGAATAGTAGAGGACAGAGGGAAGACCGCAAATGTTCTCGGCATTACTCCTGACGAGATCGACGCAGCGTGGGACTACTGGGAGAGCGTCGGGGTCATCAGACGAGAGTATATGCCGGATGACGACTCTTACAGGGTAGTTTTCCTCAGTCAAATCTCAAGGTTCTATGGTCACAAGAAGGCTTGCGGGGACGACAGCTCCGAAGAGCAGGACTTGAGAGTGGTCGATCTCGACCTCAAGCACCTATACGATGTATACGAGAGCGCAAGCGGCCGGAGCATTCCTTCCAATGAAGCTCGCAAGATTGCGGACACTGTCGGGATGCTTGGTGTCGCGCCGGAGGTGTACGCCTATGCGATTAAGTACAGCAGTGACAACGGACACACGGATATCCGTTATATCAACAAGGTGGCTATCAACTGGCACAATGAAGGCTGCAATACGGAGGCTGACGCAAAGGCCTTGCTCGAGAAGGATGCTAAGCGGCGGTTCATGTACGGGAGGATTTTCAAGGAGATAGGATTCAATCGTCAGTGGACATCCGGCGACTGCGAGCTGATGGATCGCTGGTTTGACGAGCTGAGCTTCGGATTGGATGAGGTGCTTGAAGCTGTCAAGCTGACGGCAGGTAAGCGCGAGCCGTCGCTGAGGTATGTCGATGCAGTTCTTGAAAATAAATATCGTGAAGCCGGCGGCATCGAACCGCGCTACAAGTCGAACGCACGGAATGGTTCGCAAGAAAGTAAGCTCGGAAATGCGGGAATGCAGAAGGGTGGAGCTGTCGGCAGTCAAGGCCGACAGACATCCGGCAGTGTCAATATCAGCAAACGAGTGCTTGAAGAGTATTATACTTATCTGCGAGACAAAGCAGTAAGAGAACAAAAGGAAAAGCAACAAAGACTTGAGACCGAGATGCCGATAATGCGGAAGTTTGCAAGCATAGAGTCAGAGATCAAGAAGACGCTGTTGACGGGACTCGGCAGCATGGGCAGGGATAAGAGAAGCGAACTGCTTCAAAAGCAGAAGGAGCTAATCGAACAGAAGAAGGAATTCCTTGCGGTTAACGGGTATCCGGAGGATTATTTAGAGGTTAAATATAAGTGTCCGATATGTAAGGACCACGGAATTACGGACGATGGAAGGCGCTGCTCTTGTGTACAGGAGAGAGCAGATGAGGCTTATAGATGGAACAAAAGCAGGCAAATAAAAGAAAAGTAAAACCAGATAACAAGGGAAAAGTTGCAAATATAGATAACATGCAGGGAGTTGAACAAGCGGCAAAGACGAAAGCTCCCTCTAAGGCGAAAGCAAAGGCTGCTAAAAAGAAAGCGAAGAAGGAAGCAGCAAAAGCAGCCAAGAAAGCTAAGAGAAAAGCCAAGAAGCTGGACAGGCAGTACAAGGCCGAAGCGCTGGACAGGAAGAAGCGCGAGGCTAGAGCAGCCAAAAAAGCAGCTAAGGCCGCAAAGGGGCCTTCGGCCTGGAACAAGCTGTGCCGCGGTATTGCGACTGCCGCAGCCGCGCCAATCAATCTGCACGACAGGGTACAGGATGCATCGGATAAGTTCTTTATTGGCTGCGGATACAGCTTGGCGACTGAGTATCACGATATGCGTGTCAGATACAAGGGTAGCGGCGGCAAGATAGTCAGCGGGCTGTTTACGCTTATAATCCTGGTGTGTGGTGTATTGCTTACCATGGAGCACTATACGATATATGAATATGCGTACAATGGGCGTGTTCTCGGATATGTCAAATCGGAGGATTCGGTTGTCAGCCTCCTCGACGTTGCGGGTGACCACATGTCGTCGAGCAATGGAGGCGCACGCATCAAGTTTGTGGCGGATAATAACGTGACATTTAGAAGAGTCTCGGCAGCAGAGAAGGATGTCGACGATCCGGATACGGTTATAAACAAGCTGACATATATGACAGACATCGAGGTGTCGGCGTATGGCATCTATCAGGATGACAAGCTGCTAACGGTCGTAGAGACCAAGGGTACGGCGAATTCGCTTGTTGACGAGGTTCTGGCTCATTACAAGCAACCTGATAAGGGAATGAGGATAGAGCAGCTCAAATTCGCAAAGCCGGTTGAGGTCAAGCAGCTCGATGTCATGCTCACAAGCGTGCAGAGCAAGAAGCAGGCAAAGGAGCAACTGCTCGACGGCGGAGATATCAAGCTGAGCCACATCATCAAGTCGGACGAGACAATTGGCAACGTTGCCAAAGCGTATGATGTAAACGTCAAGGACATGAGCGGTAAGACAGCGACGCAGGCAGTAGATAAGCTCAAATCCGGAGACCTTGTAAACATGAAGAAGAAGGTCAATCCGCTGGAGGTTAAGATTGTAGAGACAGGTAAAATGTCCGAGACTATTCCGTTTGAAACGGAGAATCAGGAAACTACCGATCTGTATAAGGGTGAGTCTCTCGTCGCACAGGAGGGGGTCGACGGCAGGCAGATCATCAGCGGAACCATCACCAAGATAAATGACAAGACGGTTAAGAGAAATATCAAGACAAAGGAAGTCGTAGCTGAGCCTGTCAAGAGGATAGTCAAGGTGGGAACTAACGACAAGCCTAAGACTGCATCGAGCGGTTCATATGCAGTTCCAATCAAGAGTGCATATGTTATCAACAGCAACGGGCGCTTTGGAACGAGATGGGGAAGGAAGCACGAAGGACTCGACTTCTCCTGTCCAACAGGAACACCGATCTACGCTGCTGACGGTGGAACTGTAATTAAGTCGGGTGTAAGCGGCGGATATGGAAACTGCGTGGTAATCAAGCATGACAACGGTCAGGAGACACTGTACGGACACTGCAGTAAGCTCAACGTAAGCGTTGGGGAGAATGTATACAAGGGTCAGGTAATTGCAGCTGTAGGTAATACGGGTCGCAGTACGGGAGCACACTTGCATTTCGAGATTCATGTTGGAGGACAAGCAGTAGATCCGTGGAACTACATATTCTAGAGAGATAAGGACGGCAGGTTCTAAGAAATGAGCAGGAGTAACAGAAGAGAAGTGAGGTCATCCGACGGGGTGGCCGGCGCTGCTCAGGAGGCTGGCTCAAGGGCCGGCTCTAAAAAGAATAAGAAGAATAAGAAGCGCAGATTGTCTGCGATGCTTTCCAAGCCTAAAAACAGACGTAATCTGATTATCTCGGCTGTGGTGTTGCTGTTGCTCGCGGCATCTGTCCGCAACATCATAAAGCTGGAGTTAGAGAACAGAAGACTGACGCTCAAGAACAGAGAGCTAAAGGAGACCAAGAAGGAGCTTCAGATAGAGCTTAAGAACGTCAACAGCAAGGAGTATATAGAAGAGCAGGCACGTAAACAGCTGCGGCTCGTGAATCCGGATGAAATTTTGTTTGTATTCCCAAATGATAAGGACAAGAGCAATGGTGAAAGCGGAGGCAGATAAAGCGGTGGATAAGCTGCATATACGAGAGGCGATAGTGGTAGAGGGGCGTGATGATGTCGATGCCGTATCGAAGGCATGTGATGCTCTCATAATTGCGACACATGGATTTGGCATAACCGGAGATACATGGGCTCTCATAGAGAAAGCATATGATGAGCTGGGGATAATCATTATGACTGATCCGGACTATTCAGGTGAGGAAATCAGGCGCAGGCTGACCGCAAAGTTCCCCAATGCTCTGCACGCGTATATGCCACGTTCCGAGGCAATTAGGGCCGGCGATATTGGCGTTGAAAATGCAGCGCCGGAAGCGATACGCATGGCTTTGAGCAAGGTACACGGTATAAGCGAGAGTTCCGGGAGGGCGGCTATAACCATGGCAGATTTGACAGAGCTCAAGCTGGTTGGATATGTGGGATCCTCGACACTTCGTGAGAGTGTGGGTGCGGAGCTCGGTATAGGCTGCGGAAACGGTAAGGCTTTTCTGCGCAAGCTGAATGGGTTTGGAATCTCTAGGGCCGACCTTGAGCAGGTCGTTACGCATCTGTAAAATTCGGATTCATAGCTGATAATTGTTCATAAGCGTGCACAGAAGCACATAAAATCAACGAGAGCATTAATACATATTAGTACATATCACAACAGAAAACGGTATAAAAAGTGGCAAATAAATCCAAGAACAGGGGAAGGTGCACGACAGGCGGCAGCCACAGCAGCAGCTCGAGATCTGCATCAGGTACAAGCTCAGCCGGCCGAGCACCGCACGGCTTTAAACATGCGAAGAGCCTCGGTCAGAACTTCCTAAATGACCAAAATGTAATAGACGATATAGTAGCAGGCAGCCTGATAGATGAACAGACTTTGGTTATAGAAGTCGGACCGGGGGAAGGGGCGTTGACAAGCGAACTGGTTGAGGTTGCCGGCTATGTGATTGCAATAGAGCTTGACGACAGATTGATTCCAATACTGCGGACGAAGTTTGCGCTGCATGATAATTTTGAAGTCATTCACGGAGATATCCTCAAAGCGGATATCGAATCTATTGTGAATGACGCTATGCGGAAGCATGATTTGACGAGGACCCGAGTAGTCGGAAATCTACCGTATTACATAACTACGCCGATTATAATCAAACTGATAGAATCAAAGGCGGAATTTGAAAGTCTCACGGTGATGATGCAGAAGGAGGTCGGGGACAGATTGCTGGCCGAGCCCGGAACCAAGCTCGCGGGAGCGATTACATATGCCGTTCATTACAGGTGCACAGTGGATAAGATATGCGATGTTTCACGCGAAGCATTTTATCCGGTGCCTAAAGTGGACTCGCTCGTCCTGCGACTCGATATGAGAGGAGAGCCGGCCGTTGACGTGGCAGACGAAGATAGATTTTTCCGTTGCATCAAGGCGGGGTTTTCAATGAGACGCAAGACCTTGCTCAACTCGCTGCAAGCAATCGATGATGTCAGCAGGGAGGATATCAGGATGGCACTCGGAAGGGTTAATATAGATCCATCGAGAAGGGCTGAAACGCTTACGATGGAAGAATTTGCGGAATTATCCAATTCCATCTGGGAGGAATAGCTAAGCATGAAATTTAAAAAGTTCTGTAAGGGCGTAATCGCCAGGATTAAGGGAGGTGCGGTCAGGGGTCACGATAGATACCGCAAGCGTTTCCCCAAAAAGGTGCCGAAGCTCAACGACGGAAAGCTACACGATAGGAGATATATCCTCAAGCTCGCTATATGGGCTTTTGCAATGAACCTGTACATAGAAACCTTTGCACGCATCACGAGCGGCGTGTTCGACGGAATTCTATTCCTATTCCAGCACCCGATTATATTCTTATATAACTGCCTGATGATTTTTACGACGATGTGTCTGGCACTTATGTTCAGAAAACGCGGATTCGCATTCCTGATGATATGCATTTTCTGGGGCGTCCTCGGAACGGTAAACGGCGTAATACTGCTCAAGCGGATGACTCCGTTCACTCTCTACGATATGCAAAATACAAAGGACGGCTTCTCGCTGCTCTCTACGTATTACTCAAAGGCGCAGATTACTCTAGGGGTTGCGATTATTGGCGTTGCACTATTGATAGTCGCACTGTATTTCATTAACTGCTATAAATGGACCAACATCAATTACAAGAAGGAAATAGCAATTATAGCTGCGTCGTTTATGGTATTTGCAAGCAGTACGTTTGGTCTGATCGAATCTAAAGCGCTGAGCACATTCTTCGGAAACCTCAACTACGCATATAGAGATTACGGGTTTGCGTACTGTTTCCTCAACACATCTGTTAACAAGGGTATCAGAAAGCCTAGGAATTATTCCAAGAGTAAAATCGAGGAGATTCTCAAGAACAACACCAAGAACGGAACTAATACGACCTTGCCTCAGAAGAACGATGCTAAGAAATATCCTAACATCATCGTGCTGCAGCTGGAGTCCTTCTCATACGCGCAAGACTACAAGAATATCAAGGTGTCCAACGATCCGACACCGGTATTTACCAATCTGATGAAGAACTATTCCACAGGGTGGTTCAAGGTGCCGGCTTGCGGCGCGGGTACAGCCAACACTGAGTTCGAGGTGCTGACGGGTATCAGTTCGAGATTCTTTGGCCCCGGGGAGTACCCGTATAAGGGTAAGCTGCGGGAGCAGTCACTGCAGAGTCTTGCAAATGTCCTCAAAAGCCACGGCTACAGCACACATGCACTACACAACCATAGAGCGTTGTTCTATAACCGCAACGAGGTGTACTCATCGCTGGGGTTTGACAACTTTACTTCGCTGGAATATATGAACAACATCATCAAGACGCCAACCGGATGGGCCAAGGATGAGGTTATGACCAACGATATCATGGATATGATTACCAAGTCGGATACAAGGGATCTGCTCCACATTATTTCGGTACAGGGACATGGAGCTTATCCAACGGAGCAGGTATTCAAGGATCCTTACACGACGGTTAAGGCCAAGGACGAGGCGACCAAGTGGAAGTACGAATACTATGTAAACGAGATGCATGAGATGGATAAATTTACCGGAGATCTGCTCAACAGGATCAAGGAATCCGGAGAGCCCACTATCGTGCTTATCTATGGAGATCACATCCCGGCGCTGGATGTTAAGGAGGGAGATTATGGAACAGGTGACCTCTATCAGACCAGATATGTAATCTGGGATAACATCGGACTCAAGAAGCAGGATAAGGATATAACTTCATACGAGGTTGCGTCGGACATCCTCAAGAGAGCCGGACTAAGTCACCAGGGCGTAATTTTCGATTACGAGCAGACCGCGGACAGGAACTCAAAGGCGTATCTATCTAATCTCAAGACGCTTGCATACGATATGCTGTATGGTAAGAACTATGTATTTGGCGGCAAGAACCCATATGCGCGTTCTAACATGAAGATGGGATACAAGAAAATCAAGATTGACGGAATCACGTCAATTGGTAAGAACTACTACATCAAGGGACAGAATTTTACGGAGCACAGCACTGTCAGTCTCGACGGTAAGGTCCTCAAGACCGTGTACCTCAGCCCTACGCTGCTGGGACTCAAGGAAAAGGTCGACCCTAAGGATGTCAAGAAGCTACGTGTAAGCCAGATAGACACTAAGGATGAAACAATCCTTTCGACAATTGGCGGAAATGAAGAGCTGTAAGCTCAGGAGGAACAATGGAAAAAGAAACTATGCCTTCATCCACAGGAAGAAAACTAATTGCAAAGAGGCTTCCTCGCAAGAGTGAACCTACAACTGCGGAGGACCACATAAAGGCGACCCGGGCAGAGCCGCTTCACGATGGTCAGCGCGCTAATGAAAACACAACAGCGGCAGCTAACACAGCCGCCGCAGAACCCGTAAAACCGGCAAGAAAGCGCGGCAGACCTCGCAAGAATCCGGTTGCGGCTCAGCCGGCGGCAGAGCCGCAGGAAACCAAGCCGGCTGCCACACCGGCCGCCGCTGAACCTGTGAACAGTGCGGCAGCCGGCGATAGAGCCGATTCGACCGGCAGAGCTGACACCGGTAAGAGTCACACAACCGAAGAAGGAGCTCACAAGGCTTATTATTCGCGTGTTTCACATCATGCGCATGTAACAAATGAGTCGCGCGGTGTCAATCATGCAGAAGCAGCTGACGAACAGGATGATAGCTACAAGAGAAATGAAGAAGACCGACCGGAGGTAGAGGGAATCCTCGAGATAGCAGATGGCGGCTTTGGATTCCTCAGATTCAACAACTTTCTGACATCTGAAAAGGATATATACGTGTCTCAGATCCAGATTAGAAGGTTTGGCCTCAGAACGGGTGACAAGATTCGCTGCATCTCGAGGCATCCTAATCAGGGCGAGCGCTTCGGGGCACTGCTCTATGTCAAGGAGGTTAACGGGGAGCCACCGATTACGGCCAGGAGAAGGCCTCATTTTGACAGACTCACGCCTATCTTCCCTAACAAGAAAATCGTGCTGGAGGACTCAAGTATCAAGCTGGCGACCAGGGCGATGGATCTGGTTGCGCCTATCGGCAAGGGGCAGAGAGGCCTGATCGTCGCTCAGCCAAAAGCCGGCAAGACGGTACTGCTCAAGCAGATAGCTTCCAGCATCGAGAGCAAATATCCTGATATAGAGATGATAGTGCTGCTCGTGGACGAGAGACCTGAAGAGGTTACCGACATGAAGAGGGCGCTCACTCGCTCGGAGGTAATATATTCGACCTTTGACGAGCTGCCGGCTCACCACGTCAAGGTTGCCGAGATGGTAATTCAGAGAGCTAAGCGCCTCGCCGAGGAGGGAAAGGATGTGGTTATACTGCTTGATAGCATCACCAGACTCGCTCGCGCATACAACATGGAGACGCCATCTTCCGGCAGGACGCTTTCCGGCGGACTTGATCCCGGAGCGTTGCATGCTCCAAAGAAATTTTTCGGAGCTGCAAGGAATCTCGAGGAAGGCGGCAGCATAACAATCCTTGCGACAGCCCTGGTGGACACGGGTAGCAGGATGGACGATGTGATATATGAAGAATTCAAGGGTACGGGCAACATGGAGCTTCACCTCGACAGACAGCTGAGCGAGCGCAGAATATTCCCTGCGATCGACTTTGCGAAGTCCGGCACGAGGAAGGAAGAGCTGCTGCTCGACGATAACGAGTACTTGGTTATGAATATGATGCGCCGTGAGATGGCATCCGGAAATCCGGGTGAAGTTACGGAGAGGATGCTTGACAATCTCAGCCATACAAGGTGCAACAAGGACTTTGTAGACGTTATGATCAAGGAGCTGAATTTCTAAAAATCCGGAGGGATCGATGGACTACAGTAAGATTTTCATCAAGGATGCGAAGCCGACCAAGATCGGCGGACAAGCTGTAATGGAAGGCGTCATGATGCGCGGAGAAGATAAGCAGGCGCTGGCGGTGCGACTTCCAAACGGTGATATAAGGCTGGAAATTGAAGATATGAAAGGACCTTCTAAGGTGAGCAAGGTTCCTTTTGTCAGGGGTATCGTCAGCTTTTTCTCTTCGCTGGTCTACGGCATGAAGACACTGATGCGTTCGACAAGAATCCTCGAGGAAGCAATGCCTGAAGATGAAGGAGACTCGAGCAAGCTCGAGGAGTGGCTCGATCGTAAATTTGGTAACAGGACGGCATGGAATGTGATGCTCACTATATCGGTACTGATTTCGTTGCTTATCACAATCGCGGTGTTCGTAATATTCCCGACGTACAGCGTCAACGTGCTCAAGCACGTGACCAAGAACTCTATACTGCTCAACCTGGCAGAGGGAATCCTGAGGCTGCTGATATTCGTTCTCTACGTGCTGCTAATCTCGAAGATGAATGATGTCAGAAGGCTCTTCCGGTACCATGGTGCGGAGCACAAGACCATCCACTGCTATGAGAACGGGCTTGAGCTCACTCCTGAAAATGCAAAGGGCTTCTACACGCTGCATCCCCGCTGCGGTACGAGCTTCGTCATGTTCGTGCTCATCATCAGTTTGATACTTTTTTCCTTCCTAGGATGGCCTAATCTGGTGTGGAGAATTGCATCCAGGCTGCTGTTGATGCCGGTCATCGCGGGTATCAGCTACGAGCTGCTCAAGTGGGCGGGGCGCAGCGACAACGTGGTTGTCAAGGTACTGAGCTGGCCCGGTTTGATGATGCAGAAGCTGACCACCGGAGAACCGGATGAAGACCAGCTGGAGGTAGCAATCGTTTCACTGCGAGCAGTGCTCGGCGAGCTGGAACCGGGGATTATAAGCGCTTCCGGAGATACAGCCGGCGCAGAGGCTCGCGATGCGGACGGTGAAGCTGAGGCGGAGGAATCGATATTTGATGCTCTCGATAACAAGAGATACGATGAAGACGTGGCGATGGTCAGAAACCTGGTAAGAGAAGGTCGCAAGAAGCTGCAGGTTGCAGGGGTAAGCAATCCTGACGGCGATGCGGATGACATATTTTGTTACGTAACCGGATTTACCCACAACGAAATAATAACGAGGAACACCGAGCTGCTATCCGAGTCGGATATGGCAGACTACAGGGAGCGGATTCTCGAGAGAGCTTCGGGGATGCCTCTACAGTACATTACAAGGGTGCAGGAATTCATGGGACTGCCGTTTCGTGTAAATGAGAATGTTTTAATACCTCGTCTCGACACGGAGGTGCTCGTGGATCAGGTTCTTGGTATCATCGGCGGCATGGAGCTGGAGCATCCGGACGTGCTCGACATGTGCACGGGCAGTGGCGCTATCGGCGTTTCGATTGCGCATATGGTTCCGGATGCGTCTGTCAAGATGACAGATATCAGTGAGCAGGCCCTCGCCACAGCGATGAAAAATGCAGAGCTCAACGGAGTGCTGGAGCGCAGCAGCTTCGCACTCGGTAATATGTTCTCGGCGCTAAGGTCTGATGAGCAATTTGACATAATCGTCAGCAATCCGCCGTATATCAAGTCGGATATAATCGAGACGCTCGCTCCTGAGGTTAAGGATCACGAGCCTCGCCTGGCGCTCGATGGCGGTGAGGATGGACTGGATGCATATAAGGTTATTGCAAATAACGCTGCCGCTCACCTCAAGGACGGCGGAGTGCTCGCCCTCGAGATAGGCTATGACCAAGGAGAGGCGGTTGTGTTCCTGCTCGAGAGGACACATTACTACAAGCCGGCGGCGATAATCAAGGATCTGGCAGGCAAGAACAGAGTGGTTGTTGCGGAAAAGCCGGGCACACCTTCATAGCAATCTGATAAATAGTCAAGAATGATTTTAAAACATGCTGCTATGAAAAGGTGCACTTAAAGGTACAACAAAAAGAACTTTGGAAGCACTTCAAAATTTGGAGGTTGATTGATGAACATTGCAGTAATATTTGGAGGAAAGTCCGATGAACACGAGGTATCGCGCAATTCAGCAGTGAACGTGATCGATGGACTCGACTCTGACCGCTATGAAATTACACAGATCGGTATAACTAAAGAGGGCAGATGGTACCAAACCGAGGCCGTTACTGATGAAATCGCGAGCGGAGAATGGGAGAACAGAGCAGATAACAAACAGGTGTGCCTGCCGGCAGACCCTACAATTCACGGTATCCTCGTGTTCGATGATGAGGAAAGGGCGGCAGTTAAACACATAGACTGCATCATTCCTGTAATGCACGGTGATAACGGCGAGGACGGAACTATTCAGGGACTCTTCGAGCTGGCTGAAATTCCTTATGTCGGACCGGGAGTAAAGGCTTCTGCGAACTGTATGGACAAGTCGTTCACCAAGATTATCGTGGGAGAGATCGGTATCGACCAGGCGAGACACTGCGTGATTAAGAGGAAGGATTTTGCAGACGACCGTGAAGGCGAGATTATGAATGCTCTCAGTACGAATGACGGCAAGCTGCCTCTGTTCGTCAAACCATCCTCAGCAGGTTCATCGGTCGGTGCGTCCAAGGTCGAGAAGAAGTCGGAGCTGGAGACGGCTATTGAAAATGCGTTTAAGTATGACGACAAGGTGCTCGTCGAGGAGATGATTGTCGGTAGGGAGATGGAAGTAGCAGTGCTCGGCAACCACAATCCAAAGGCTTCATATGTAGGCGAGATTCTATCCGCAGGCGAGTTCTACGACTACGATGCCAAATACAACAATCCGGAGTCCAAGACCCGTGTGGTAGATGATATCCCGGTCGGCAAGCAGAAGGAAATCAGAAGCAAGGCCGTCGAGATATTTAAGGCGCTCGATTGCCGTGGACTCTCCAGAGTGGATTTCTTCTATACAGAGGAAGGCAGGGTTGTATTTAATGAGATCAACACACTGCCGGGCTTTACAAATATCAGCATGTATCCGCAGCTCTGGGAGGCGATGGGTATCGATCGACCAACGCTGCTTGACAGTCTGATCAAGCTGGCGATGGAGGAGCACAGCTACGGCGAGAACTACTAGGGCAGTGATGCAAGCGGAAAGCCGATAGTAACGCTCTGCATATATGCATAAATAAAATGCTATCACACTATACTTAATCGCACTAATAGCAACAAAAATCATGACTTCAAATTTAATCTGTAGTCATGATTTTTTATTAATGCATTTAAAGCTCTGTTATTTATTCTAAGGAAACCGTTTTATAATTATGCCCGTTATAAGTAAAACTTATGGTCTTGATTCCTTTAAAGTTCTCTTTAGCAATTGGAATTACAATCTTTTCCTTATGTTTAAATGATAGTTTGGTAAATAAGGAAACTTCTAAAGTATTATTATTTACATCAATGAAATATCCACCAATACTTTTATATATAGGCAAATCTGTTTTTATATATACTTTCTCATTAGCTATGTATGCACCTACAATCTCTTTTTTATTTGAAATATCAGTTATATTACGGAAATAAATTACAACTGACAAAAGACTTATTATTAAAACAAAAACTAAGAAATACAATATTTTATTTCTTTTACTCATTTTTTTTCTAATAACGGTATCTTCAGAAAGGTTATTCATAATATCGCTATCCTCCTGTAAAAGTTCATCCAGTGGAATCTCTAAAACTTTCGAGATCTTTACTATTAGCTTTATATCTGGATAATTTCTATTAATTTCCCAGTTTGAAATAGTAGATCTTGAAACACATAGCTTTTTAGCTAAGTCATCTTGTGTAAAACCTAATTTAGTACGTTTCTCTTTAATGATTGTTCCAATTTTCACTGAAATATACTCCTTTAACTTTTAACTTCATTTTGTAATAAAATAAAAAAACTCTCTAGCGCGTTACCAACACAAGGCTTAACAATATTGCCACAAATACTGACATTTATAATTTTGTGATTAACAATGTCATGATTTATATTAAAAAAAGCAGGAAACATCTGCATTGATTCTCGTGTGCATCATAAAGGAATAAACTATTTTCCAACTAATCATTATCATGGTATTACAATTGGATTTGTAAATCCAATGGCAGAAAAAGCACTCACCGAGAATGCAGCGGGTATTCCAATTAACCTTGCAGATATACGAAGAAAGTTCTGTGGAAAAGACGGATCCTTTATTATACGGGATGAAGAAACTCTCAAACGTTTGTTTACTGATCTGTACAGGGCTCCGGATCACGCCAAAATTTCATATTTCCGCGCGAAAGTATTGGAACTGTTGGTCTGTTTGTCAGTGATAGAGGCAAAAAACACAAAAGAGGGGGGCATACTTTTATAAGGAAAAGGTAGAAAAAACGCGCGCTGTACGAAAACTGCTTTCCGAAAACATAGATAAGAGCTACACAATTAAGTGCTTAGCAGAGCAATTTGGTATTTCACAGACAGCTCTTAAGGCTTGCTTCAAGAGCCTATACGGAAAACCAATCTACACTTCTACACTTGGCTGAAAGAATATCGCATTGAAAAAGCCAAGGAATATCTGACAAAGAAAGACGATATGAGCATATTAGATATTGTGATGGCAGTCGGCTATAAGAGTCAAGCAAAATTCGGTGCTGTATTTAAAAAAATATGCGGTATGACTCCAAATGAATATCGTAATCAGCGACATTAGGTAAAGGGGAAATACCATAGGCGATTCAACCGGAGAAATCAGCCGACAACAAAAATCCCGGACCGGCATCTTAACTGCCCTTAGAGTTAGATTTGGGGAGCTCTTAAGCCGCCGGTCCGGGATTTCCTCAGCACTACTTCTTAACCATGTGGAGTCTCTCCGCCTTGCGAATATCGTTTTCGATAAATTCGGAAGCTGCGAAGGAGCTGTTGTACTCGAGGCCCGGAGGCAGCATTGGTGTGCAAGGCCTTGAGATGACTGCTCCGAGCTGCTTATGAGTCAGCTTGCGTCCGTATTCAGCCTGGTATTCCTGCTCGAGTATGCGAAGGATGTCCCGAGAATTCTCGAGGCAGGTAACCGAATACTTATAGACCTTCTCCATGTCGTCTTCGCCCACGAAGCTGAATGAAGTGTATGGCAGCATCAAATTGACGGTCTTAGACTCATTCGATTCAGCGACAAGGTCTATGCTGTCACCTCCAAAGAACGGATAGCTGTCATGCTCGTTTATCCAAATTGAGATGTTAGGTATGAAATACGCACCATCAACCGGAATACCGCTATTCTTCATGTCGTCAAGCGCTCTGCCCGTTAGCACACCGACGACGACCTTGCGGATGTCTATTCCCTCGTCTTTCATCAGAGGCGCTATTTGATTTAGCCGCTGTCCGCTGTGCAGCAAGTCATCCACCAATATTGCAGGTCTTGCAAATGACTTGATGGTCCTTATCTGATCCTGTAGCGGTGCATAGCCTCTGTACTCCCTGATGGTATATCCCGAAAGGTCGTCCTTGAAGTACTTATCTGTCCTTAGAGCCTTGGTTACAGTATTAGGGAAGGCTACGTCGGATAGAGCCTTGCCGTATGGCACTGACATATATGGACCACGCCTCTTCAGCGGATCGGGTTCTGTGGGTACGCCATTTTCAGCCGCAACCATATTTACAATGCGGCTGTACACAGTATCTGTGTTGAATGACAGAATCAGCTGACCGGGAAACAGCTGATTAAAGGTATTCAGCAGCTTGTCGTGCGCATCATCGAGAGCTTTGATAACTCTGGGGTTCTTGCTTAATGGTGTCTTGATGCAAGTCTCAACATCTCTGAACAGCACAATCGGAGACTTCATTTCTACTACGTAGATCGGTGCTTCACCGCCACCGGATATATCTATAAAGCCATGCCGTTTCAGAATATTTATAATGTCCTCGTCCATTCCCGCAGGATCTACAGGGTGATAGATTACGTATGTATAATCCCTGGCGAGGAGAGCGGTCAGTATCTCTGTGAGTAATATCTGTTTCCGGTTTGAGCTGCCGGAGGGCTCACTAGCGTAAAATGCGCCTATGACGGCGATTGAACCGAGAGCATTTTCTCTGACAGTTGCGGCAATTTTGTTGCTGCCAAACTCTTCTATTAAGTCATGTGTACGCAGCTTGTGTGCGGCTGCGAAGGCGCACAGAGGCTGTTCTTCGCTGTTTACGCTTATAAACAGCGACTCGGTGTCGACATTCCCGAGATACTCCTGCAGGGCAGAGCACTCGTAGCCTGCCTGCGACAGTGCATTCTGAAGAGGCACTATAAATGATGCATCATGGTGCTCGTACTCACTGAATTCAATCTCTCGAGTCTGCAACACGTGCTTGTATGCGGGTTCGCGCTCATATAAATTCATATCGTAGATGTAGTTCTGAACTATCGGATCGAGCAGGGTTCCGATGTCTCGGCCGAGGTCGATGTTATCACGAATTCTGGTCGAACTGATATCCTCACAGTACGTCTTGAGCGTGAGCTTGATCACTTCGCCGGTGATTGGATAAAGAGTCTCACTGCTGTCGCTATGCGAATCATCTCGCGATTCTCTATCAAACACTATGTGTCCCAGCGCGTGAATCGAGTACTCGCTGGGCGCCGTCTTGTAGCACGACGCATTTTCAACTATGTCCGAACCCATAGCGATGTACAGCTCTTTGCCGGCAAAAAGCTCTCTCAATATCCGCAGGTCCTCGGGATTAGAGATATTGATAGGAATATCGTCAGGGAATATGCATAGGCCTTCTTCGTTGCTAATCGCCATGGCCAGTATGTTCTTACGGAGCATGTGAGGCAGAGTCTTCTTGGACCATGAGAATTCATCGAGTGCAAGGTAGACATCAAAGCCCATGTCCCTAATAGTTGTGGCAATTGCCTTGTGTCCCAGGCTGAAGGGGTCATAGGTGCCGGGGAAGAAGGCAATCTTGTTGCTTTCAGTAAATTCAAAATCACCCACATCTGCGATGTAACCGGCTATAAACCTGTATATGTTGTTGAGCACCGCCGCATTGTTGTAGAACTCGAGACCAAGGTCATCTCCAATAAGAGGAATCATTGCAGCTAATCGTTTGAAGCCGTGTACTGCTACCCAGTGCTTTGATTCCATGCTCATCTTTCGGCTTCCCAATACGCGCAGTCCGAGCACACGCAGCGCCTCCTGCGATATAGAAGTCTTGTAATGGCTTATAAATTTGACAATCAGCCCGAGCAGCTTCTGTTTGTGTTCTTCCGTACTGCTGCTGTCCGGTGAGACATTGTCATAGTTTTCAAGCAGTACTGCCACAGTGTTGAGTGAGGCAGCTGCAGACTTGTCGTTACCTGTATTTAGCAAGGTTTCCAACCCGGCAATCATCTCGTCCAGCTCTTCATCCGGCAAGTGCAGCATCAGCTGACCGAGGTAGCCGGGGATGAACTTGATGAACTGATAATCCCCGAGCTCAAGTCCGTTGAAGAGCTCGATGCACAGCTCGTTGAGCTGCTCACGCGGCATATTGTCGGCAAGCTCAACGAGTCTTCTGCCGGCACGCTTTCTGACTATAATCGTCTCGCTGACCTTGATAAGGTTGGCAAAATGCGTAGCGATATGCATCAGGCTGTCACCCCGCTTAGCGAGCTTGAACATATAATCAATGTTGGCGAGCTTTACTATCCAGGTTGTGCCGGCCTTGAGGTTGTCGAGGAACAGCGAGGCGAGAAGAGCCTCTGTCACATCGCTGTCTGCCTGTATGCCCATGACGTTGAGTCTCCTGGTTTCTACGTCTATGCCTGTATCCGGGAAGAATTTTTCTATCAATGCGAGCGCAAGCAGGTCGGCGCTAACGCTGTAGCTGCCGAGGATATCCTTGGTGAAGAACATCAGGTTCTCGAGGAAGCTCTCCGGCATCAGTTCCTTGTCGATGCCCAGGGCAGTACTGCAAAGTACAATGATTGTCTGTTCGTCGAGCTCCGCCACATGGTAGTGAGCCTCGAGCACATCAAAATATTTGCTGCGGCACGAAGGTCTGCAGTTCCTTACGACCTGGTTTACAAAATCAGGGGTTCCTTCTACAATACGTTTCCTGTGAAATTCTGCGTGATTGTGAGATGGCTTGAGCAGCTTATCCAGATAGAATGTGAACTGTGCAAGATTGGTGGTGTCGGTATCTCTTACAGGAACCGACTTAGGCAGCTCCTTCTTGTACTCCTCGCGAAATCGGGCTACAATCTGTCCCATTATCTGAGCAGCCTGCTCTCTGATGTCGCTCTCTCTGTTAAATAGCATGTCATACATGAATCGGAGTGTCATCGACTTCTGATCCTCTGTCATGTATGTCGAATACTCGCCCAGGATGTTGAGATACGTTCTGATATTATTCCACTGTGTCTCACTGCGAGCACGCTCAATCAGCTCGGAGAATTCTGACGGACTGTTAAATATCTTCATAAGTCTGATATTATGCTCGATAGCTCGGAACTTGAGCTGTGATGTAGCTTCCCTCCCATTGAGCAGGGCAAGCTCACGTTCTTTAGGCGCACACTTAAATCCGGGAGTCTCTGACCAATCCTCAGGAAGGGAAGTTGTGACTCCGTTCTCGCGCATGAAATCCTCAAAGTCGTGCAGCTTGTTATATACCTTCTCGTATCTGCGTTTCTTGGTTGTGTCCGCATTGTCGAGCTTGCTCGATATGACTTCAAAAGCTTCGTCAAGCGAATAGAAGCGGATCAGTTCCTCATTATCCTCGTTTCTCGTGCTCTTGACGCGGAAGTCCGCATAGATGAGCAGCAGAGATTCAACCGACAGGTTCTCGAGCTCCAGATCCCATGTTGAGTGATTAGCAGCGATATGCATAATCGTAGGCAGCCCAAATCTGGTCAGGCAATAATCTGTGTAGTAGTAATGCAGATACGGAACGCGGCGTTCCTCCTCCTTGCGGCAACCGTATTTGCCGATGTCGTGCGCAGCTGCGGCACCTGAAATGAGCCCGAGATCAACATCTATGCCTGCCTCGTGCAGCTGTCTGGCTGCATACATCGCAACGTAATGAACACCGCTGATGTGCCCGAGAGTGTTGAAAGGCGAGATATCGGCGCTGATACGCATAAATTCATATACGAACTCGCGCTTAACCAGTTTCTTGAGTCTCAGATACTCGTCTGTAAAAGCATTAGCTTCAATCTCCTCGTCGCTGAGCAGCTTCATATCGTATCGTGGGTCGAAAGACAGTACCTGTCGCTCGTACACGTATATGCCGCGCATAATCTGTAGCAGCATGTTCCTGCCGTCTGCGTATTTCTCAGGTTCAAGAGGGGCGTCCATGTGAGGAAAGAGCACATGCAGGAGATACAGCCTTGTGTGCTCCAGCCAGCCCTCGATTGGAACGTCCACGAGCTCCGGCGTATACCTCGAGCTGATGTCGAGGATAGTACGGGAGTGGTATCTGCCGTGTTTGCCGGAATGGTAAGCGAGCTCGTATACCATCTCGACGAAGTTTTCATCGCTCGTGCGTCTCGTCATCACGTCCTCATCAAAGCCGGCTGTCTCCAGAAAAGACGGATTGAGCAGAGCGCTCCTGATTGTAGTGACCATTAATTCTTGATTATTCATATCCGATACCATCTATTTACAGTTGCATTATCATCTTAGTCAATTATTCAATCTATAGGCACTGCGTCCTATAGATTCATGCCTAAGCACTGCCATTGTAAAGCCATATATACAGCAGTGCGACTACAGTGTTACGTCGCGCGCCCCTGATATCGGAGCCTCGTTCGACAGGGATATAGCCTTGTCGATGACGGCCATGGCGGTGTCAAACTTGCTGAGCTTACCGAGCTCGGTCTCGTCCGACCTGGTGATGATTGTGACTGAGTTGGTATCTCCGCCAAATCCGGCTCCGTCCTCTTTGAGGTTGTTAGCGCATACCATGTCGAGTCCTTTTTGTTCCAGCTTGCTGCGTGAGTTCTCGAGCAGATTCTCCGTCTCCATGGAAAAGCCACAGATAATCTGATCGGGCCTTCTAATCTCTTTGATCTCTGCAAGTATGTCAGCAGTCCTCTTCAATTCTATAGACATGTCTCCGTCCTGCTTCTTGATCTTCTCGTCTGCAGCTTGAACGGGCGTGTAATCCGCTACTGCAGCTGCTTTGAAGATGTAGTCCGCATTAGGCGCGTATTTGAGCACCTCGCGCTCCATTTCGGCGGCTGCAGTAATCTCGACCGTATCGATGTATGGAATAGGCGGAAGTCCGGACCTGCCGGTCACAAGCGTAATCTGCGCGCCGCGGTAGGCGGCAGCCTTTGCTATTGCATATCCCATACGGCCGGTCGAATGATTGGTGATGTAGCGAACAGGATCGATAGCCTCCTGTGTAGCTCCTGCTGTGACGAGAACCTTTCGCCCCTTCAAATCCTTGTCGAAGGCCAGATCGAACAGTATCTCCTCGTGGATGACCTCCGGCTCGGGCAGCTTGCCGATGCCCTCGTCTCCACATGCGAGCTTGCCGCTGGAGGGCTCCAACACCCTGATTCCAACCTTGAGCAACCTCATCAGGTTGTCCTGAGTGATAGGGTTGAGGTACATGTTGGTGTTCATCGCCGGAACTACCAGCTTAGGGCAGGCGGCGGCCAGAAATGTCGTAGTCAGCATATCGTCAGCTATGCCATAAGAAGCCTTAGCGATGAAGTTTGCAGTTGCCGGAGCGACGACGAAATAGTCAGCGGCTTTTGCAATGGAGATGTGTGCGACATCAAACTTGAAATCCCTGTCAAATGTATCTGTCATGCATTTGTTGCCCGTAAGTGTCTCGAATACCAGCGGCGAGATGAACTCGGCAGCGTTCCGGGTCATGATTACGTGAACATCGGCATGATCCTTCTTGAGCGCGCTCACCAGAGAAGCAGCCTTGTATGCGGCGATTCCGCCGGTAACACCGACGACTACGCATTTATCCTTAAGCATGGGAGTACCTCCTCTTGTCTACATCTTGTGGTTAAATTATATAATATACTTTCATGTGCGATTTCTCAATCCGAAAAGGGTTAAAATCAGCATCAAAATGCCCGGGAATCAATACTTGTTGGACTTCCCTATTGCACAAGCTAATTTGCTTTGATATAATGGCAAGGCTATTGGAGCGATTGCATTGTTGCGCACGATAGACTTTTGAGAAAAGGAGAACTAGCATGAAGGAAGGAATCCATCCTGATTATAAGGAATGTAAAGTTACTTGCGCATGTGGTAATACCTTTACTACACTTTCAAACACTGACACTATGAGAGTTGAAGTATGCTCAGAGTGCCACCCATTCTTCACAGGTCAGCAGAAGTTTGCTAACCGTGGTGGACGTGTAGAGAAGTTCAAGAACAAATACAACCTTTAGGGAAACAATATTCAGAGGACGCTGTTTGCAGCGTCCTCGTTTTAGAGCGTTTGGAACCACAGGCGGTGGTTTTCCCAACGCTTTTTTCATATCATAAGCAGAGGACGTAATTATGTTTGACAAGCTAGATTTTATACTTGAGAAATACGAGGAGCTGTCCCGGAAGGTTTCGGATCCGGATGTCATTGCCAGGCAGAAGGAATGGCAGAGGCTGATGAAGGAGATGAGCGACCTCGAGCCAATCGTTAAGGAGTATACGGCTTACAAAAAGGCAAAGGAAGAGCTTGAAGAGGCAAAGGAAATTCTCGAGCTGGAGGACGACGAGGAGCTGCGTGAGATGGCTCGTGAGGAGCTTAAGTCCAACGAGGCTGCTATCGAGCAGTACACTGAGAGCCTCAAGATTCTGTTGCTGCCAAAGGATCCTAACGACGACAAGAACGTAATACTCGAGGTCAGAGCGGGTACCGGCGGTGACGAGGCAGCTTTATTTGGGAGCGACCTTCTCCGTATGTACCTCAGATATGCCGAGAGAATGCGCTGGAAGACAGAGCTCATCGAGAGCAACGAGACTGAAATCGGCGGAGTCAAGGAGGCTGTGCTGCTCATCAAGGGCAAGGGGGCATATTCCAGACTCAAGTACGAGAGCGGAGTTCACAGGGTACAGAGGGTTCCTGAAACGGAGTCGGGAGGCAGAGTTCATACCTCTGCAGCTTCAATCGCTGTGATGCCGGAGGTGGATGACGTCGAGGTCAATCTGGATCCCAACGATGTTCGCGTAGACGTATACAGAGCGTCAGGAAATGGCGGACAGTGCGTCAATACGACAGATTCGGCGGTAAGGCTCACGCACATCCCGACAGGACTCGTAGTAACCTGTCAGGACGAGAAGTCGCAGATCAAGAACAAGGACAAGGCTTTCAAGGTACTGAAGGCCAGACTGTATGACCTGATGCAGCAGGAACAGAACGACAAAATCGCTGCAGAGAGGAAGTCGCAGATCGGTTCGGGAGACAGATCTGAGCGTATCAGAACCTACAACTTCCCGCAGAGCCGCATCACCGACCACCGCATCAACCTCACGCTGTATAAGCTGGACTCCTTCCTGGACGGGGATCTGGACGAGGTTATCGATGCGCTGATCACTGAGGATCAGGCTGAAAAGATGAGGGAATTCTAAGGCGGGGCATCCAATGAAGACACAGATTATTCTTCCGGACGAGGAAGGGATCGCCAAGGCAGGCCAAATCCTTCGTGATGGCGGTCTTGTGGCTTTTCCGACGGAGACAGTGTACGGGCTGGGTGCAAACGCTCTTGATCCCGTTGCGACCAGGCACATATATGAAGCTAAGGGCAGACCCGGCGACAACCCGATGATTGTCCATGTCTCCAACCTCGAGATGCTGAACGGAGTAGCTCGCGATTTCACAGATTCGCAGAAGGATATCATGTGGAAGCTGTGGCCGGGGGCTATAACATTCGTGCTGCACAAACATCCGGCAGTTCCGGATGTTACAACGGGCGGGTTGGATACGGTGGCAGTCAGATGGCCGGAGCGCAAGGAAGCGTCGGCAATTATTGAGGCAGCCGGGGTTCCGATCGCAGCGCCTAGTGCAAATCTATCGGGCAAGCCGAGTCCGACGACCTTTGAGGACGTTGCCGAGGATATGGACGGCCGTATTGATGCGATAGTTAAGGGTGAGCAGACTGTGATAGGCATAGAGTCTACAGTTCTGGATTTGACGTCTGATGTACCCACTATACTCAGACCGGGCTTTATAACCAAGAGCAGGATTGAAGAGGTTGTGGGTGGCGAGGTAAAATACGATCCGTCACTGTTTCAGAAGCCCGATTCGGATGACTTTCACCCGAAGTCTCCGGGTATGAAATACAAGCATTATGCGCCAAAGGCGGATGTCAAGATAGTCGAGGGAGACAAGGCTGCTGTGCATGAGGCCATTGCTAAGCTGTCAGCGGAAGCAGTCGCAAGGGGTATCAAGACGGCAGTTCTGGACTATGAGGGCAAGGGCGATGAAGCTGCGGTCAGGTATTTTGCGAATCTCAGGCGGCTCGACAGAGATGGCGTAGATGTGATATACATCGCCTCATACGACTGGGATGAAGTCGGGTTTTCGGTAATGAACAGGATGGTGAAATCGGCAGGCTATGACATACTGGAAGTATAGAGCTCTGCCGGATTTGAAAATACCGGTGCAGCTATGTGTCATTATAGAGACGGTAATCCCGGAAATATGCGGTCAGTGCACAGTCAGTACACGAATGATGCACAAGTTGTCAGAGCATACAGCTGTCTGCAGGTGTATAATAAAGGGGAATATTTGAAAATAGCAGGAGGAAGATATGAAGGTTGCCATTGGATGTGATCATGCAGGATATCCGCTCAAGGTGGCGGTTGAGGACAAACTGCTTAAGGAGGGCTATGAGATTATTGATCTCGGCACGGATTCGACAGAGCCGGTGGACTATCCCGGCTACGGAAAGGCTGTAGGGGAGGCAGTTGCAAGAGGTCTGGCTGAAAGAGGCATTGTTATCTGCGGATCCGGAATCGGAATCTCGATCGCTGCCAACAAGGTTAAGGGCGTTAGATGTGCGCTCTGCACTTCTGTCGAGATGGCTGAGATGTCGAGGAGACATAACGATGCAAACGTACTGGCTATGGGCGCGAGGATGATCGAACAGGATCTGGCATTCAAGATTGTAGACAGGTGGTTTGAGACGGGATTTGAGGGCGGCAAGCACCTTCGCCGCATAAATATGCTGGACGACTAGCATATTCTGCACGTATTCGTATATACTAGTGAGTAAGTGAATTAACCAGGAGGATTACAATGGCTAACAGAGAAGGCAAGGTATATGTGTTTGACCACCCGCTAATTCAGCACAAGACCGCACTTATGAGAAATGTAAACACTAGCGTGAAGGAGTTCCGAGAGCTCGCAACTGAGGTTGCTATGCTTATGGGCTTTGAGGCGACGAGAAATCTCCCTCTCGAGGAGTTTGAGATCGAAACACCTATGTGCAAGACTAAGGTTAGAATGCTGGAGGGAGAGGACATCGCAATTGTGCCGATCCTGAGAGCCGGTCTGGGCTTTGTAGACGGTATGCTTGCGCTCGTTCCGAATGCAAAGGTTGGACACGTCGGTCTGTACCGCGACCCGGAGACTCATCTTCCTGTTGAATATTATTGCAAGCTGCCTACAGACATCGAGAAGAGAAAGATTTTCGCTGTCGATCCGATGCTTGCAACCGGTGGAAGCGCTATCGCCGCAATCGATTCTATCAAGAACAGAGGCGGACACGCCATCGCCTTCATGTGCCTGATAGCGGCACCGGAGGGGATAGATGCTCTACATAAGGCACATCCCGATGTAGACATCTATATTGCAGCTAAGGACGAGAGACTCAACGAAAATGCATATATTCTCCCGGGCCTGGGAGATGCAGGCGACAGACTGTACGGCACTAAGTGATCTCGGCAAGCTAATGACGTAAGGCCTGCGGCGAGAGCTGCAGGTTATTTAAGTAGAAGGGGGCTAAAATGATACAGATTCCAGACAATGTGAGTAAGCACACTAACGTATACGACGTGTTTGAAGAGAGAGGTCTTATCGAGCAGTGCACAGATCCTAAGGCTATGCGCGAACTGCTCGAAAGGGAGAAGATCAAGTTCTATGTCGGATTTGACCCAACCGCAGACTGTCTGCATGTTGGACACCTGATCCAGATTATCATTTTTGCATATATGCTCAAGTACGGACATACTCCGGTTGCTCTAGTTGGAGGCGGTACAGTTATGATTGGCGACCCTTCGGGCAGAACCGATCTGCGCCGCATGATGGACGTCGAGGAGATCGATGTAAATGGCAGAAAATTCAAAGACCTGTTTGACCGTTTCCTGCAATTCGACGACGAGTGGAAATACTTAGATAACGACGGCGTCAACAAGCCGGGTCATCAGAACAGGGAGCCTAAGCCGGGATTTGCCATCAGCACTAACAACGCACTGTGGCTCAGAAACCTTAACTACATCGAGTTCGTGCGTGAGATAGGATCGCTGTTTAACGTCAACGAGATGCTGAGAGCAGAGTGCTACAAGAGAAGAATCAAGGAGGGACTTACATTCCTTGAGTTCAACTACATGCTGATGCAGGGTTACGATTTCTATGTAATGGCTAGGGATTTCGGACTCAAGGCGCAGTTCGGCGGTAACGACCAGTGGTCCAATATCATCGCCGGTGTCAATATCGCCAAGAAGAGAGACAACCTCGATGTATATGGCATGACATTTTCACTTCTCACCAAGAGCGATGGCGAGAAGATGGGCAAGACCTCAAGCGGTGCGCTCTGGCTGGATGAGAATAGAGTTTCCGTATTCGATTTCTTCCAGTACTGGAGAAACGTTGCAGATGCAGATGTTAACAAGTGCCTGCGCATGCTGACATTCCTGCCAATGGACGAGGTTAACAGGTTGTCCTCGCTCGAGGGGGCGGAGATCAACAAGGCCAAGGAAATCCTGGCTTATGAGGTAACCAAGCTGGTTCACGGCGAAGATAAGGCGAAGAAGGCGCTCGAGGATGCTCGCGCAGTATTCGCAGCCGGCGGTACTAACGCAGTGACAATGCCAACTGAGGAGATGGATAAGTCCGGCTTTGAAGGCGAAGGCTTCGGCCTCGCAAGTCTGCTCAAGGAACTGGGGCTCGCTCAGTCGAATGGCGATGCATTCAGAACAATCGAGCAGGGCGGTGTCAGGATCAACGGCGAGCAGGTTACAGACAGGAAGAGAAAAGTAACTCTCACGGATTTTGAGGGCGGCAAACTCACAATTCAGAAGGGCAAGAAGAAATTCGTTGCAGTAACGCTCAAGTAATGAGCAATTGACAGCATAAACGGGCGCGCAGCGATGCGCGCTCTATTTATTAAATCAAATCGCCACGCGGCAGCGTGACAGCTAGGAGAGACGACATGGTAGAACAGGTTAATCTTGAAGCGGTGAAGAAGGATGTTGTAGATGCATTTACGACAGGCTGCATGTGCTCCGAGTCGGTAGTTACAATAGCGAACAAGCACTGGGATCTCGGCATGAGCGATGACATAATGGCTATCGCAACCGGATTCCCATATGGATTTGGAAATGGCGGTAATGTGTGTGGAGCAGTGGCGGGAGCGACAATGGCTCTCGGCAAAGTCTTCGGACGTGTAATCCCCGGTGATCCGAGCTACGAGAAGTGCATCGCACTCGTGAGAGAACTCAACGACGAGGTGATAGCCGGCTTCGGCAGCGCACTGTGTCCGGAGCTGCTGGAGGGCTACGAGTTCAAGACTCCGGAGCGCAAGCAGCACTGTATCGAGATTGTGGTTGCAGTGATCGAAATCTTTGCACACATCATGGAGCGCGAATGCGGAGTGAAGGTCTGTTAGAGGTTGTGACCGATTGACAGGTAAAAATATGCAGCATCAGTGACGGTGCGGAGTGGAGAGCTGTTGGAGGCTCGCGAGCAGAAGGTATCGGATGGCGGTAAAGGTGTGGCATGTGCGCTGTTAAATCGTAGATGATTATAGTAGATAAGATAATCGAAAAGCAGAGTATCAACAATTAAGGAGTACTATCAAGAGAGCTGAACAGAAAACAGAAAGAGGTGGCAGATGGCTAACAAGAAGAATTCAAAATACGAGAAGCCGGGCGGCATGAAGAAGGGCAGAATTGGAGTCGGGATTTTCATCGTAGCGGCTGTAATTGCTGACACAGTGATGATTCGCGGATATATGAACGGTGGCAAGAGTGCAACTCTGGGGGCTATGATCATCCTCATGACGATAGTATATCTGACTGTTGCGGTAAGCCTTATCAGACTTATAATCAGGATGGAGAAGCAGATGGCTGCCGACGAGCAGGAGCAGACAGAGGCGGAGGAGCAGGCTCAAAAGGCAGGCAAGGGTGCAGCCTACAAGTCGCTTAAAAAGAAGTCCAGGAACAAGTAATTAGTTGCAGCAGGTTCAATAGACATTTGAAGCAGCTTGATAAAAATTAATTGTCAATCTAGCGGGGCACAATAAAAAGGTATAACAAAAGAGCGGGGATAATATCCTCGCTCTTCCTGTATGAATATTCTATGGATGGATCTTGTAATAACAGCAATTAACTTGAAATCACCCTTGCTGTACCTATATAATAGACCCTGGAACCCAACATGTAAAATTAATTAAAATGTGTTAATCAATAAAAAATTATAATAGCGGATTTCTGCTGGAGGGAATATGGAGAATCGTAATGTAGCTACCTTTATCAAGGTTGTAGAGATGAATAACTTTACGAGAGCGGCTGAAAGCCTCGGGTACTCGCAGGCAGCTGTAACGGCGCAGATCAAGCAGCTGGAGCATGAGCTGGGAGCGCCGCTTTTTGACAGAATAGGCAAGAGGATCAATCTCACCAGAGCAGGTGAGGCTTTCTTACCATATGCGTTCCGCCTGCTCAAAGCCGAGGATGAAGCGATAGCATGTATACGGGAGCAGGGCGATCTCAGCGGGACTCTCAGGATAGGCACAACATCCAGTCTCTCCATTGGAGCTTTGCCACAGGCCGCTATTGATTTTATCAAGGAGCATCCAAATGTAAATATCGTGATTCAGGTCTCGGACTTCACTAAGGATCTGCGCGAGAAGCTCATAGCCGGCACTATGGATCTCGTATGGGCGATGACCGAACCGCCTAATCCTCAGAATTTCCAGCGCATACTGGAGAAGGACGTTCCGATTGTATTTGTTGCGCACCCTGATCACCCGCTGGCGGGCAAGAAGGTGTCGCTGCGCAAGATCCTCGCCGAGCAGTTAATCGTTGCGGACAGGGAGGTCGGCTACACATACTATCTAAATAAATTTGCAAATGATATCGGGGTACAGCTTGAACCGGTACTTGAGATTGGTTCTGTGTCTGCAATCATCAATATACTTGAGGGGGGATATGGGGTATCTTATCTTCCGTATTTCGTAGTACAGCAGGCAATCGAGGATGGAAATTTGGCATTAATAGATGTTTCCTGCCCTGATCCGGAGCTTAAGAGCAATATTATATGTCATAAAGGTAAATGGATAGATCCGGTGATTAAGAATTTCATTGAATTTATAAATGAAAGAATATAAAAAGGTTGTATGCAAAAATATCACAAAGTCTATCAGACATGATTTTATATGTTCCGAACAACGAATGTCAGCTGCTATGTATTTTATTAATACATAGTAGCATATATATATATATATGCTAAAATCTCCGTGTACGTTATAAGTAATTAACAATTAAGAGAGGACGTTAGTGTTGATGAAAAAGGCAGTTAAAAAAAATATTAGCTTAATATTGACTCTTATGATCATATTAATACCGCTCTCAAATACATCAATTGTGTTTGCAGATGAAGATTTAAGCTCGCTTCATCCGGTGCATTATTTTATGCAAAGTAAGGGTGGAGGTGTGAATTTAGTTGATAAAAGTGAAGAAATAAGGAAGGAAAATTATTGGGTTGACTTAAAATATTCAAAAGTGGAAAGCATTCCGGTAGTTGCGGGAAAATCTATAGAATATTTTAAAACTCTTGTTCCTAAATATGTGTTGGAACCTAAAGACACTGCTGTTAATCAGTATGCAAAGGTTAGCACAATGGTCGATTTTTATTGTGCTCCTGAGTTTGTAAATACGGGTATTATTTCAAAGTGGAGTGGGTTGAACATATTTCTTCATCCAAGGGAACCTCAAAGCAATCCGTATTTTCAGCAATTCTCCAAGATTCCTGAAGATAGAACTAATCCACATAAGTTTAAACAAAGTGACATTTTAACTGCTGAAGAAACTAGTAAGCCCTTAGAGAAATTGCAAGTTTTAGCCGATATAAAGGCTAAAGGCAGCATCGATTCAAAGAAAATAGACGAATATAAGAAAGGTGATCCAATTGACCTTGAGTTTTCTATGAATGCATCTTGGTTCAAGCGTTATATCAATGGATTCGCTTTGTTCTCAACTCAAGTAGGCGGTATGTCAGATGAGGGAATTCAGAAAATTTACAATCAGTATGCAATGTCAGATGCTCAACTTGTTTTTACATTAGATATTCCTAATGGGGTAACTATTAGTAATAATCCAACTGCAAAGATAAGTGGATTAGATGGATTTACAGCAAATGTTTCAAGGGAAGGAAATACTTTGCTTGTAAAATTACGTAAAAATGAAAAGGCCAAAGTTTGCAAATGGAAAGACTTGATTGAAAAGATTAATTCCATAGATACAAGTAACATTAATGTTAGTATTTCAGGATTAAAAGTTTCTAATGACTCAAATCAAGATTCTCAGATGACTATAAGAGGTACAGTTTCCGGATTCTATGATTTTGCTACTTCGCATACTGAAAAATTTTACCTTCCATCTCCCGAACATAACAATCATGAGGAGTTGGGTGCGGGACATGAAAATTGTGCGAGTAGGTATTATTGGTCATTTGCAGCAATCCAAGATCCTAGTGGACTGGATAAGGCGGCAGACTCAAATAAGCCAAACCGAATATCTTATACTTTCAAGATAAATAAGCCGGCTGATAACACCGTAACTTTCAAGGATGGAAATGCTACACACGCAACCGTAAAGGTGGAAAACGGCAAATCAATTGATAACGATGCTTTAGTTGATCAATCGATGCCAAGTGAGCCAACAAAGAGTGGTTATATTTTTAAGGAGTGGAATACTCAAAATGACGGAAAAGGAACTAAATTTACAGGTTCAACCATTGTTAACGAGGATATGACGGTATATGCTGTTTATAGCAAGAATGCAGTTCCGAACAAACCCGGCAAGCCGTCAAACAATAGTAAGTTACCAAAGACCGGTGATGATGTAAGTGTACCGTTGTATGTTGCGCTGTTAGTGATATCAGGAGTATTACTGTTGGCGGTATATTTCAGAAGAAGAAAAGATAATATATAATGTAAAATATTAGGAGATGTCGCATCAAGAAATGCGACATCTCCATTTACTGTTTCCGAGTTATCTTCGGATAATCTAATTATTTTGCGATATTGCCGGCGAGTATCGCTGCCCCATATGCACCTGCATATCTCCCGTCCGGGAGGGGAGTTACAGTCCTGCCAAGTTTCTTAGACAAAAGTTCAGCAAAATACTCGTTTCCACTTAGACCGCCGGTTATCACGCATTTATCGGCAATAGACTTCTTCTGACACAGAGTAACGACCTTGGTTGCGACACTGTCTATTACACCTGCAGCTATCTCATCCTTAGGACGCCCCTCTCCCATGTAATTGATAACTTCGGATTCTGCGAAAACCGTACAAATCGAGCTAATCGGTATAGGCTTTCCTTTTTGAGCCTCTTCAAAGAGCTCTTCGATTGTAAGTCCGAGTCGATTCGCCATAACCTCGATAAATTTGCCGGTTCCGGCGGCGCACTTATCGTTCATCAGGAAGTCGACTGCTCTGCCGTTCTGCACCAAGATGTACTTGGTGTCCTGTCCGCCGACATCGATAATCGAGCAGTCTTCCCTTCCGGCCATCTCATATCCGCCGCGCCCGTGACATGTAATCTCGGTGATTACCTTGTCAGCATAGTCTACAGAGATACGGCCGTATCCGGTCGCAACAATCTTGGCCTTATCGATATCAATGCCGCGCTCCTCCAGATTCTCCTTAATGATGCCGGCAGTGATCTTACTGTTCCAGCCTGTCGGGAGAACCTTGAAGCACGGCTTGTCATCATCGCCGATAATACATACCTTTGAAGCAGTAGAGCCAATATCAATTCCAATCCTGGTCATAAAATACTCCTATATTTCGTATATTTTGTCTAACCGTACCTGTGCCGGTTGTTGTTGAACTCGTTGTTGAGTCCGCTTATCGATATGTAGCGCAGGTTCTCCGACGCAGCTAACTCCTCTATAAAGGAAATATCGTCCTCCTTGATAAGCAGAGATACACCGCAGCAAACGCTCAGCTCCCTGGGAGTCGGGCTGATCTGCGCGTAATGTGAGCTGTCTTTGATAGCACGATACATCGCCATAGCATCGGTGTGATTGTCAAACAAAATGTAATAGTGGAGCATTTAGCCTAGAACCTCGATAAATGCCTCAATACGAGTCTTGAGCTGCTGTGCATCGCTGTCAGTATAGTCAGTTTCGATGCCGAGTACCGGGATTCCGGCTTCCTTGAGCCTATCCTCCAGGAGGTATCCCTCGATGTCGTATGTCTGGCAGAACTTCAGGTTAACGTCAATTACCGCGTCTGCTTCGTATTCCTTAGCAAGTCTGATTATATCATCAAAGCGACCCGTGTTAGGTGTGAAGCATGCGCAGTTGATCTTCATGTAACGATCTGCGATGTTTCCAACCATCTCATCGATAGTCTCGCCGGACTCATCTACGAAATTTTCAAAGTAGCGAGTTCCGGTACATGTTTCCTCACAGACAACAGCTGCGCCGGAAGTCTCTATTAGATTATGCATCTTCCAGTTAGGAATTGCCATAGGCGTTCCGGAAATCATGATGCGTTTAGTTCCTGAAGGGAATACAGAAACGCCATCTGCAACTCTCTTCTCGAGCTCATCGCACAGCTTGTTGACCATGGTTGTAAATCTCGCAGGGTCGTCGTAGTAAGCAATCTGGGAGATGAGAAGAGTGTCAGTTCCGCTGATAGGAACGTTTTTGTTCTTGCGCAGGTCGTACAGTCTCTTGAGCGCGGCACGCTTAACGTTGATCTTCCGGATATTCTCAGCGAGCTTCTCAGGAGTAATCTTGTTGCCTGTCTCCCTCTCAACCATCTCGAGCAGGTCATGACATTCGTAAGCCCATTTAGCGATGTCCTTGTCTCTCTTCATCTGTGGCAAATCCATGATATGCATAGGAACGTCCGTGCCGAGGATCTCGTACGCCTTCTTCTTGCCGTCACATGTATTCTCGCCGATGTAGATGTCAGCAAGCCTGTAGAATGGACATGTCCTGTCAAATCTCGCGCCGAGCATAGCCTTGATCAGCGGACATGTATTTGCCGGCAAATACTTCTCTCCACCGGGAACCCAGAACTGCGAGCCGGCGCAGAGTCCGGTTGCTATTCCGTTGCCCGCAAAGATAATTTCATCAGGAACGTATGTGCAGAAGGTTCCAAATACCTTGCCGCCCTGCTTCCTGAATTCGACGAGCTCAGCCGGACGAATTCCGTGAACATCAGCAAGAACCATGTCGAAGTAATCCATGCTTTCAGGTCTGTTTTCCTGAGAAAGGAACACATCTCCAATAGCTCCGGGGAGAACGCTACATAGCACATCGTGGTTCTCAACATCCATGCCGAGATCTTCCCACATTTTACGATAATCAGCCATTTTTTACCTCCATAAATAAGTTAAAATATACTGATAAGATTATATCAGTGACGGTCGAACAACTGGTATTGAATCAGTGTATAGGATCTTGAAACATATAGAAATTATAAATACTTATCTGCTCGCCGGTATGCTGTGTGAAGGAGGGTGACGTAGGACCGGCGGGATAGTGCGACGGAGTGAATGCGGTAATAGCAAGTGGAACCGTCGTAATTAAAATCGGGGATTTGACGCGAGCTTTTGAAGCTACAATTATGATTAAGTATGATTGAGAGCGAGAGAGTAGGATGCGAAAATCTGACAGCAGAAGAAATATTTGTAGCAAAGAAGTTACGAGGGAATATTTTTTCAGAAAAGGTGTTGACAACGCAATTAGATATGATAAAATTGAATTGTTTAAAATAGAAGCTGAAATTTGTTATTTACATAAGAGATATTCACAGGAGGATTTGAGATGGCTAACATTTATGATTTCAAAGTAGCAAGACCTGACGGCAGCGAGCTGAACCTGGCTGACAACAAGGGAAAGGTAATGGTAATCGTTAATACGGCAACCGGCTGCGGATTCACTCCACAGTATGAGCCGCTGGAGAGCATGTACAGGGAGCTTCACGATTCCGGACTGGAAATCGTTGATATTCCTTGCAATCAGTTCGGTGGACAGGCTCCGGGCTCCGATGAGGAGATCCACGAGTTCTGCACACTTCATTACAACACAACCTTCCCTCAGATGAAGAAGTCGGATGTAAACGGTGAGAATGAACTTCCGCTGTACACCTTCCTCAAGAGCCGGAAGGGCTTTGAGGGCTTCGGCGAGTTCCCTGATAAGGAGAAGTTCGAGGAATTTGTGGCAATGGGGGATCCTGACTTCAGAAACAACGCTAACATCAAGTGGAACTTCACCAAGTTCGTTGTAGATAGAGATGGAAACGTTGTTGCAAGATTCGAGCCGACGGCTGATATGGGAGAGGTTGTAGCTTTCGTAAAGAGCCTTATCTAATCTATAGTCAAATATGCAATAAATAGTATAAGTAAACAAGCAGACTTAATAATGGGTTGAAAGAAAAGCAGGGTGTGTAACTATGTATGGGGCTAAGGAAGGCGCCTACCGAGTCAATCGGTGGGCGCCTTTTGAGGTGGTGGTGCGCCCGGCGAGTGCACGTTCTAACGGGTGAAAGTCTCGAATCCGCCCGGTGGCGGGAAGGATACAGCCGAAGGCAAGGGTTTGGTAAAGAATCATAGACAAAAACAATATAACGCGATTATTCAGTCTAAAAAATATATAGTAAAACAATTATTCGGTTGAAAAAACGTGCAATTAATTGATTATTCGATCGATAAAATATATAATAATTTTGTCGGAGGTGTGTTATGAAACGAGAGATTATGGCAGAGCTTGTTCAATGGAAAGAAAAACAAAATAGGAAACCATTGATAATAACAGGTGTGAGGCAATGCGGGAAAACATATATTATTAAAGAATTTGCAAAAAATGAATTTATAGAACACATGTATTTCAATTTTGATGGAAATACCGGACTACAATCAGTATTTGACTATGACTTTGATATAAAGAGAATTATCAGAGAACTTGAAATTGTGAATACAAGCGGAAAGATAACGCCTAGAGAAACTTTGCTGATATTTGATGAAATCCAGGCATGCCCGAGGGCGATTTCGTCTTTAAAATACTTTTGTGAAAATATGCCGGAACTTCACTTAGTTGCAGCAGGTTCCCTCCTTGGTATTGCATTAAAGCACGAGGGGATTTCTTTCCCCGTTGGGAAGGTTGATCGTTTAGAGATGTTCCCAATGAGCTTTTCCGAATTTGTTACAGCAGATGGTGGAGAAAGCTTGATTAAAGGATTGCACAGTATGCCGTTGGAAAGGGAACTTCCTGCTCTATATACTATTCCTTTAGAGAGACACTTGAAAAACTATTACATAGTTGGAGGAATGCCTGAAGCGGCAAGTGCCTGGATCGAAACACATAATTATCAAGAAGTAGAAATGATTCAAGATAGAATTTTGAGGGATTATCCCGATGATTTTGGCAAATATGCTTCATACACCGAGGCAAATCGAACGAAACAAATATGGGATTCTATACCCACGCAGATTGCAAAAGAGAACAATAAATTTGTTTTTTCCCATGTAAAAAAGGGTGCAAGAGCGAAAGATCTTGAGGCTTCGCTGCAGTGGTTGGTAAATTCAGGATTAGTGTATCGTTTGCATTTAGTGAACAATCCGCAGTTACCGCTTTCCGGTATGGCAGATGCAACATATTTTAAATTATATATGTCTGACGTGGGTTTGCTACGGAGAAAATCGAATCTTAATTATAGGACTGTATTGGACGGGGATTCAAATTTCATACATTTCAAAGGTGCAATAACAGAGAATTATGTGATGACACAACTAGTTTCAATGGGAATGAAATGCTATTTTTGGAGAACAAAGGCTGATGCTGAAGTTGATTTTCTAACTGATTATGAAGGACTTTTAGTTCCAATTGAAGTAAAATCTGCGGAAAATACAAAAGCAAAAAGCTTAAATTTATTTTGCAGTAGATTTAAACCGGAGATAGCATTCAAGACATCATTAAAGAATATAGGCGATAACTATGTTGATAGAACTCATCAATGGAGTATTCCTCTATATAGCCTATTTAGAATAAAGGAATATATATTTAATGAAAAAGGTTGGGACAGTTAAATATATTTGGTAGATATTCTATAAGGTAATGTAAAGAGCAGTTCCGCAGAATGGTTTTGAGGAGGCTTTAACGTAATGATAAAAAATCGTTTGCCACATATCACGGCAAACGATTTTCAACTTATGTATTTATTTGTACGACTGTACGACTCTATCTCGTGTCGTTGCCTCGTATAAATATGGAGAAGTATGAGCTAAAGCACTTGCTGAAGCTTATTCCGAGATAATTGGGCAGCTGATATTATCTGGCTGCTTCTGCTATCGCTTCCACAAAGGTTGGATGCGGGTGGATTGTGGAAGATATGTCTTCGAGTGTCAGCTTGTTGGAAATTGCCAGCGCCAATTCGCCTACCAGATCGGTAGCGCGGCCGCACATGAGCTGTGCGCCGAGCAATATATGGCTGTCGGCATCGGCTATCAGCTTGATGTAGCCGCGGCCGAGGTCTTCGATGACGGTCTTGCCGTTGGCTCCCATAGCGTATTTCTTGGTTATCACGGCAAGCCCCTGTGACTTGGCCTCGTCCGCGGAGATGCCGACCGACGCAATCTCCGGCATCGAGTAGATGCAGGTTGGGACTGTGTCCATGCGGATTGGCGGCTCTGCTCCGTTCATGTGGGCGACGGCATTGCGACCCTCGGCCGTCGCTGTGTGAGCCAGCTCGATGCCGCCGATTGCGTCTCCGATGCCATATATGCTCGGGCTCGCCGACCGATAGTGCTCATCTACGGCGAGTCGGCCGCGCTCGCCTGCAAGATGCTGCAGCTCGTCAGACAGCAGGCCGGGTACATCTGAACGCCTGCCTACAGCCATCAGAATAGCATCTGCAGGCACCGATTTTTCTTCATCCTTATCAGTGTAGACAACCGCAAGTCTTCCTTTCGCCTGCTCAATCCTGACAACAGGGCATTTGGTCAGAACCTCAACTCCATCCTTTTGCAGGCTCATCTTCAGACTGCGGGCCAATTCCTTATCAACAGTAGGGATCAAGCGGTCCATGGCTTCTACAATAGTCACATGAGAACCGAAGCCATGATATACATTGGCAAATTCAACGCCGATAACGCCGCCGCCGATGATTACAAAATCATCGAAGGGCGTACCGCCCTGCTCGAGGAGCTCAGTCGAGTCCATTACGCCCTCGAGCTCGGCGCCGCTGATAGGCGGGATAAACGGACTGCCGCCAGTGGCGATAAGGATGAATTTGGAGGAAACCTCCTTTGATTCACCGGTCTTCGCATCTGTATAGGACACAGTATGCTCATCCCTGACCAGCGCGAGGCCATGTATGAGATCGATCTTAGCCTTGGCCAGCCCCGACTCTATGCCCTCGCGTAGGACATCAAGCACTTCGTCCTTGCGTGCTCGAACAGCGTCGAGGTCTACCTCAACGGCAGACGCGCGAATGCCTATGCGGGCGCCCTCTCTCGCTTCATTCGCAAGCTCGGACGAGCGCATGATGGTTTTGGTAGGCACACAGCCTCTGTTGAGGCAGGTGCCGCCGACCTTGTCCTTCTCAATTACAGCGACCTTCATGCCGTACTTAACAGCTTCAAAGGCGGCCTCGTAGCCACCGGGGCCGGCTCCGATGACAACCAGATCATAATTGTATTCAGTCATGTCTTCCTCTTTTCATATTCATATTTATCAGCAGATATACCGTGCGCGGGCGATTATGAGCCGCGCTCGGCTTCACGTTTATCGATCAGCATCAGTAACCGATGCTTGCAGCAATCGATTCGCCACACTCAGGTTCGCAATTACTGACTACATAATTCCGTCAGCAATCAGGTCAGTAATATCGCTGCAGATCCGATATTCTTTAGATGCGGGTGCATAAGGCAGCATGCCCTCCGCGAGCGTGGACATCGCTGCCTTGTTGTATTTGCAGCCGAGCAGCTTGTCTCTCAGCTCGTCAAAAACCGCAGTTTCAAGCGAGTCTGAATACAGGCCGCAATCCTTGATAAACCCGCCTTCGACCTGCAGCTCGATGTCAATTCCTCCCCAATCGAGTCTCTCGGTAATAGATGTAGTAAACGGAATTTTGCGCCCATACCTCCAGTCATCGGAGGAGTATTTATCCACTAGAGCCTTGAGCTCCGTATTCGAGTCAGGGGACGGGGTATCGAATCGCTCCGGAGTGCCGGCGTACACCTTGGCAAATGCCTCATAGAGCGCATCCTTAAGCTCTTTGAGCGTTATATCCGGCTTGTGATCGATCAGGTTGGTAACTCTGGAGCGTACTGACTTTACGCCCTTGGATTTGAGCTTGGCAGCAGACACGTTTAGATATTCTCCCAGCGGAGCCGGATCCACCTCAAACATAATCGTGCCGTGATGGTAGCAGTAGCCGTGGCTACGGTAGTATGCGTGGCCGGAGAACTTCATTCCGTCGATAGTGAGGTCGTTGCGACCAGTTTTTTCAGCATTTATACCCAGGATGCGAACAGCCTCGAGTATGACCTCTGTCTGCTTAGGTATGTTGTATTCGTCCTCCCTGGCGATAAATGTGAAATTCAGGTTGCCGAGGTCGTGATAGACTGCGCCGCCGCCGGAGATCCGTCTGGCGAGCTTGCAGCCGCCTGCCTTCATCGATTCGACTCTGCACTCGCGCCAAGGGTTCTGGTTCTTGCCGATAACGACCGTGTTGGCGTTCTGCCACAGGTACATGGTGACCTCGCCCTCCACCGCACGGAAGGTCATGTATTCCTCGGTCGCGAGATTGATAAACGGGTTGGTGCAATCTGTTTCGGTATATCTTAGATTCATGTAGATGTAGCTCCTTGCTATAGTGTTAAGTTAAATCAAGCCCGGACAGACAGTCGCGCTCACGCGTACTCTAAGATCTGTCAGGGCTTATGTCTCTTCTCTCACGCCCTGCGTGAACGTGCAAAGGCGCGGAGCTGTTTGAATTTATTTGAATTCGAACTTTAGAACCGGCTCTCTCGCTGCCTTAACCTCGTCTAACCTGCGGATAGGGGTTGTGACAGGTGATGCCGATACCGACTCAGGCGAGCTGATGATCGAATCGTAGATCTGTCTAAATGCCGCAATCGCCTCGTCGAGGGTCTCACGCGACTCCGTTTCGGTAGGCTCAACCATGAGAGCCTCGCTTACGATGAGTGGGAAGTACATCGTAGGTGGGTGAATTCCGAAGTCGAGGAGTGCCTTTGCCACGTCAAGTGCGGATACGTTGTTCTCCTTGTGGAATTTCTCGAGGCTCATTACAAACTCGTGCATACAGGTGCGGTCGTAAGCCATCGGATACAGATCCTTGAGCTTCTCCATCATGTAGTTGGCGTTGAGTACAGCGTTGCGGGCCAGCTCAGGCACTCCGTCGCCACCGATGTATGTCAGGTATACGAGTGCTCGCAGGCTGATCAGGAAGTTGCCGTAGAAGCCGGTAACGTTTCCGATGCTCTTCTCGGCGCGAACGTATTTGCCATCATTGACTGTGAGTCCCGGCAGGAACTGGCCGAGGAAATCCTTGCATCCGCATGGACCGCTTCCCGGTCCGCCACCGCCGTGAGGAGTCGAGAAGGTCTTGTGCAGGTTGAGGTGGATTACGTCAAACCCGATGTCTCCCGGGCGCACAAGTCCGATTACAGCGTTGAGGTTAGCGCCGTCGTAGTAGCAGAGACCGCCGGCCTCGTGGACGAGTCTGGTGATCTCAAATATATTTTCGTCGAATACTCCGACAGTGTTAGGATTGGTGAGCATCAGACCTGCGGTCTTGTCGCCGATCTTAGACCTGAAGTCATCCATATCAATGCTGCCGTGGTCATCGGACTTGACAACAACAACCTTGAAGCCTGCCATCGCAGCACTGGCAGGGTTGGTCCCATGAGCTGAGTCAGGAATCAGGATTTCATTCTTGTCGAACAGTCCCTTGTCATGCAGGTATGCCTTGATGAGGAGCAGTCCTGTAAATTCGCCCTGCGAACCGGCTGCCGGCTGGAATGTCATGTGATCCATACCGGTGATCTCGCACAGGTATGATTCAAGCGTATCCATGACCTCGGTGCAACCCTTGACTGTGTCTACAGGCTGTAGAGGGTGAATGTCTGTAAAACCCTTGAGCGAAGCCACCGCATCGTCAAGCTTCGGGTTGTGCTTCATAGTGCAGGAGCCGAGCGGATAGAATCCGTCGTTAACTCCGTGAGCCTCCTTGGCAAGAGCCGTGTAGTGGCGTCCCATCTCGCTCTCAGACACCTCAGGGAGATGTGGCGCACTGCCTCTCATAGGTACGTCAGGCAGAGAGATATCTACATCGCAGGCAGGGAATATGTCCTGACCTCTGCCGGGAACACTTCTTTCAAATATAAGTTTCATTATCTGCTCACCCCCTTGACGATTTCGATAACTTCATCCATCTGCTCTTTGGTGTTGAGCTCGGTAGCGCACCAGAGTATCTCGATATCCGAGAGCTTCAGTCCGCCGAGTATACCCTTGTCAGAGAGAGCTTTTAGAACAGCATCTGCGTCAACACAAACTGTCACGAATTCGTGGAAGAATGGCCTGTCATACTTGAGCGCAAGGCCTGCATCGGTGAGACCTGCTGCCAGATAATGCGCCTTGGATGAGCATAGCGTCGCAACCTGTTTGATGCCGGCAGGACCGACTGCGGTCATATACACGCCGGCCTTGAGCGCACAGAGAGCCTGGTTGGAGCAAACATTGCTGCTGGCCTTCTCTCTGCGGATGTGCTGTTCTCTAGCCTGGAGAGTCAGCACAAATCCACGCTCGCCTCGGGAATCAACTGTCTCGCCGACGAGTCGGCCCACAATCTTGCGTGTGTTCTTGGCAGTTGTAGCGAGTATTCCCAGGTACGGCCCGCCGTAAGCCAGACCAAGCCCGAGAGGCTGTCCCTCGCCGCAAACTACGTCTGCGCCGATTTCACCGGGAGTCTTGAGCACTCCCAGCGCGATTGGATTAACGCTCATGATGAGCTGAGCGCCGGCTTCATGAACGATTTCAGCGATCACGTCAGCATCTTCAACTATGCCGTAGTAGTTAGGGTACTGCATCAGGAAGCACGCAGCCGCTTTATCTTCTGCCAGTGCGGCTTTCAGAGCGTCGGTGTCGGTAGCTCCCCCTTCCTTGCAGGCAGGTACAACCTTAACATCGGTCTCTCTTCCGAATGAGTATGTCTTGATGACCTCGAGAACTCTCTTGTCCACAGTATCTGACACGTAGATGGTGCTGCGCTTGCGGTCCTTGGTCATAGCGCATGCTTCGGCAGCTGCGGAAGCCCCGTCATACAGCGAAGCATTTGACACATCCATGCCGGTCAGCTCGCATATCATCGTCTGATACTCGAATATGGACTGAAGTATGCCCTGGCTGATTTCAGCCTGGTAAGGAGTATATGCGGTGATGAATTCCTCCTTGCTGACTACAGCGTTGACTGCGGCAGGAATATAGTGGTTGTAAGCACCGGCACCGCGGAAAATAGTATCGTACACTACGTTTTTACCAGCCATCTGTTCCATGAGTCGAGCCGTCTCAAGCTCGGATTTGCCGGCAGGTATGTTCAGCTCGCCCTTGATTCTGGCGTCGGCAGGAATGTCCTTGAACAGGTCGTCCCAATCCTTGTAGCCGATGTCAGACAGCATGCGGAGCTGTTCGTCTTTTGTGTTAGGAATAAAGGTACCCAAATTGAACCTCCTTATGTGAAAGGGTGAAAGCCTACGCTTTATGCCTCTTCTGACTCTACGAACTCGTCGTATTCGTCGGAGGAGAGAAGCTCCTCTGTCTCGGTTACGTCCTTAACCTTGATGAGCCAAGCGCCGTATGGATCCTCGTTGATCGATTCAGGTGCGTCAAAAAGCTCCTCGTTGATCTCAGCTACGATTCCGGTAACCGGGGACAGCACATCGGAAACGGCCTTTACCGACTCGATGTCGCCAAATGCATCGCCGACTGTAACCTCGTCATCGACCTCAGGAAGATTGATGAACACTATATCTCCGAGGCTGTGCTGAGCATAATCGGAAATACCGATAACATATAGGTCTCCTTCTTCCATAACCCACTCATGGGATTTTGAATACTTTAAATCTGCCATTTTTAATCTCCTTTGTATATGTTGTTTATCTATAAAGTGTTTATTTTGATATGTACAGATGGCTGTCCTTTCGCAAATACAACCAAATACGACTCCGTTTTTGCAATTACAGCTTCGTTCCTGTAAATTCGGGTTCGGTTCTCGATCTGTACCGACGCGTCGGAAGTGTGTCTCCCTATGCGATTATTTTTCCCTCTTATAGAAAGGAAGCTTTACCATCTCCGCATCAACCATGCGACTACGAACGTCTACCTGAACTGCTGCTCCGATCTCGCGCTTGTCGGAATCCACGATAGCCATCCCGTATGAGCCGCCGAGGTAAGGAAGGAACGTACCGGATGTGATGTATCCGATCTTCTCGCCGTCCCTGTATACATCGCACTCTTCTCTGATGATGCCGCGACCGGTCACCTTGATGCCGACTCTTCTCACCTTGAGTGGCGTAGCTGCTTCAATAGCGGCCTTACCGATGAAGTCCGGCTTGTCCATCTTGATAGCGAAGCCCAATCCGGCAACCTTAGGAGAGATATCCTCATTCATGTCGTGCCCGTAGAGCGGCATAGCAGCCTCCATGCGCAGTGTATCGCGAGCTCCGAGTCCGCATGGGAGCAGCCCGTCGTCTTTGCCGGCCTCGATTAGTATCTCCCAGATATCTGCAGCCTTATCCGCTGCCATGTATATCTCGAAGCCGTCCTCACCGGTGTAACCGGTTCTTGATAAAATGCATGGGATGCCTTTGATCTCCGCGTCGAAGTTAGCCGTGTAATATCCGGCAGGGATGAGCGCCGGATCTGCAACCTTAGCCAATATCGCCTCGGCCTTTGGTCCCTGCAGCGCCAGCTGTCCCCAGTCTTCGGATACGTTGACCAGCTCGACTCCGTCAATCCTGTGGTCGACCATCCAGGCGAAATCCGAGTCTCTGTTTCCGGCGTTTACGACTACAAAATAATCGTTCTCGCCACGCTTATATACGATTAAGTCATCGACTGTACCGCCGTGCTCGTTGCACATAGGGCTGTATCTAGCCTGATCAACCTTGAGATCTGTGAAATCGTTAGTCAGAATATAGTTGAGAAAATCGACAGCCTTAGGACCGCTGACGATAATCTCGCCCATGTGGGACACGTCGAACAGGCCGCATGCTGTACGAACAGCCATGTGCTCCTGTTTGATACCGGATTCATACTGCACAGGGAGCGCAAAGCCTCCGAACGATACAATCTTGCCACCGTATTTGACGTGTGTGTCATAGAGGGGTGTTTTCTTATCCATCAAGAGTACCTCCTTGGGTGTAAGTGAAAATGCGTTTTGATTAAATGCATCGAATACACTCAAAATATAGCATAGCAAAACACCACAATCAATGAACAAAAGCATGACAGCAATAGTTTATTTTGTGTCATGCTTTTGCATAGTGATTTGTTAAATATATAGCTTATGCATGAAGTAGATAAGCGGATTTACATCGTAGAGATAGCCGGCGATATAAGAGTTGTTGAGCTGTTCGTTGAGAGCATGGATCTGTTCCGGGGTGAACAGCGTTGCAAGCGGGAACATGAGTGCCAATAGCAGAAATATGAGAATCGCGCCCTTGATAGCCCCGAACAACAGCCCCACACTTGAGTCGACAGTTCCAAGCAGATTCTTGTGCTTCCTGCCACTCAATATCCTGCGTCGGAGCAGAACAGAGATAAACCACACCAACCCGACTATAATCGAAAACGAGATAATCGTGATAGATAGGTTTGTAAAACGATTAACAGTCGTGGTTATGCCGTCGATACCGAAGTCTTCAAACTTGGTGCGCAGCACTTTCGGGATGAATTTGAGCAAATCGATATCCTGCCCGTTGAACTTCTTGGTGAGCTTGAGCTTCATGATGTCGTCAATAGGCAACGCAAAGAGCAGCGACCTGAGACGATCTGTGTTCAGGATGCCGATGATGACTCCGCCGGAGATGGCCGCAAGCCTGACAAGCGAGTCGAGGAAGCCCTGCGATTTGCCGCGCAGTGCACATATTAAGAAGATAACCACAATAATTATATCTAATACCATATATAAATTATCTATCATATGCGAGATATTATCAATAGACATTGTCAACTGATCTATGAAAACCGAGACAGGCTATCCCTGAGGGTACATCTATGAAGTACATTATGATGATTTCTCTCCCGGTGAGATATTAGTAGCACTTTAGGGGTACATAGAATCGTCTGTGAAGTGCATTATGATGATCTCCTCCATGAGACATTAGGAACACCCTGTTAATACACAGAATATGTAGTTTGCTCGAATTAAGAGCGCGTCGACTATCGTTTATTTGACACACGGGAGTGCTATAATACTCACAACCGATATTATTAATTTTAGGCACGCATCGTGTTTGGGAGGATATCATGACACAAGCAGCAGAGAGAATTGCTCAGCTGAGACAGATTATGGCTGAGAGAGGAATCGATGCATACGTTATCCCTATGGCCGACTTTCATCAGAGCGAGTATGTCGGAGAGCACTTCAAGGCTATCCGTTTCGTAACCGGATTTACAGGCTCATACGCAACAGTTGCAGTCACCGGGGATCGGGCAGGACTGTGGACTGATGGCAGATACTTTACACAGGTTATGACAGAGTGTGCCGGCAGCGGCGTCGAGCTGATGAAGATGTTCGTCGATGACACACCCGGAACCGTTGAATGGGTTGCTCAGCAGGTGCCGGACGGCGGTAAGGTCGCCTTTGACGGAAGAGTTCTGTCCATGGGGCACGGACAGGCCTATGAAGAGGCTCTTAGAGGCAAGGCTGTCGAGATCGACTATGAGCAGGCGCTAATTTCAGAAATTTGGAAGGACAGGCCGGGGCTTTCCGAGGAGTCGGCTTGGTATCTCGAGGAGAAGTACAGCGGTGAGAGCACTGCCGGCAAGCTTAATAGAGTTCGCGAGGAGATGAAGAAGGCAGGTGCTAATGTTCATCTAATCGCATCTCTGGATGATGTAGCTTGGCTACTGAATATGCGCGGCAACGACATCGATTTCTTTCCGCTGGTTCTCTCGTATGTAATCGTAAGAGAGGACAGCGCAGACCTCTATGTGGATGAGAAGAAGCTCAACGGTGAGCTCCGCAAGATGCTGGCAGGGAACAATGTAAATGTTCATCCGTACAACGAGATCTACGAGGATGCCAAGAAGATCGACGCAAGCTCAGTTGCGCTTATCGACCCTATGAAGATGAACTACGCTCTGTACAGGAACCTTCCATGCAAGGTTGTAGAGGGTGCTAACCCTACAATTCTCATGAAGGCTATCAAGAACGATGTCGAGATCAAGAACATCAAAAACGCAGAGCTCAAGGACAGCGTGGCTCTCACAAAGTTCATTTACTGGGTTAAGACCAACTACGACAAGATGAAGATTACAGAGCTCAGCGCTTCCGAGAAGCTGACAGAACTCCGCAGCGAACAGGATGGCTACATAAGAGATTCATTTGAGCCGCTTCATGCATTCGGCGCACACGCAGCGATGATGCACTATTCGCCTACACCGGAGTCAGACGTTGTGCTCGAAGGCGGACAGATGCTTCTCAGCGATACTGGCGGCGGATATCTTGAGGGCTCGACAGATATCACCAGAACCACAATCCTCGGATCCATCAGCAAGCAGATGAAGAGATATTACACAGCAGTATACAGATCGATGCAACACCTGTCAGCTGCCAACTTCCTGTACGGTAACCACGGCTGGTCGCTCGATGTCCTCGCCAGACAGCCGATCTGGGAGATGAACCTGGACTTCCAGTGCGGTACAGGACACGGCTTCGGTTACCTCGGCAGTATTCACGAGCCGCCAACAGGATTTCGCTGGTACATCGTGCCATCCAAGAATGAGCACCACCGGTTTGAGGCGGGCATGGTGGTTACCGACGAACCGGGAATCTACGAAGAGGGCGAGTTCGGAATCCGTATCGAGAATAATCTGCTCACAGTAGAGGGTGAGAAGAACAAGTACGGACAGTTCATGCACTTCGAGACCCTCAACTTCGTACCGATCGACCTCGACGGTATCGATCCGGAGGAGCTCAACAGGGCGGAGAAGGAGTGGCTCAACAGCTACCACAGAGAGTGCTACGAGAAGCTTGCTCCTTACATGAATGAGGCAGAGCTCGCTTGGCTCAAGGAGTACACAAGAGCAATTTAGTTTCTTGCAAATCTGTTTCCTCTACCGCCTTCCGTGCCGAGACTCGACAGGACCTCAGCTGTCGGAGCTTATAGGATGGCGGCAGGCAGTTTCGCAAAAGTTGATTGTTCTTGCTGATCGATAGGGCAAAGAGGGGCGACAGGACAAAAGTAGTTGATAAATTCGCTGTGGTCGTTGAAAATTTGGAGTAATAAGACAAAAAGAGTCGGTAGAAATCGCGGCAGTCGTTGAAATTTCAATGGTTGCCGCGTCTGTATATTTTTGGAAGAAGCTATAGGCCGGACAAAATGTACCGGTGAGATCATCTGTGCTCCCTTACATTTTGTCTTGTCCCCACCCTTTTTGTCCTATAGCCCGGATATTTTGACAAACTATTTTTTTCTCGAGAATTCCCCATAAACAAACACCTATGGTAGCGATAGGGAAAAAATTTATAGCGTAAAATTGTGATTCATACTTAATTAAAAGCAGTATTAGTAATAAGCATTGAAAATTGTAATCATAATAAATCTATCTCTCTGATTCATTGATATTTACCCCCTCTCACTATCAGTTGAATCGTTTGTAGTACTTCTCGTTAAACCGCTTCTGCATGTTGATTAGCGGTTTGCGATTGACGTTGGCTTCTACGAGGAACCCGAAGCTCTTATAAACCTCCTTGTATAACGCTTCCTGACCACCTTCAATCTTCTCGGACGCCATGTTCGCTGTATTGGGATCATAAATTCCTTTTAAGAAAAAATCATCTCCCCATATATAATACTTATTGTCCGTTCTGAAATACATATATTGCACTCCATTGTCATCATAAGTAGCAGAAATCGCTGGGATATTTCCATTTACCCTATTATTTTCGTTATACACTTTCGCTAGCCCATCATAATCGTACTTTATTCCTTTTTTATCTGGTGTATAGATAGCCTTGATATTTTCTAACGCCATTGCCATTTCAGGATGTGTCCCCTCCTTATGCGGCATGTTGTGTGCATAATACACCGAGTATTTCCTGAGGTTGTAACTAGGGTTAAAATTCGTATATACAAACACAACTGATGCTATAGCTATTATTGCTATTAATAATTTTTTCATCTTATCGGTGTCTCCCTCTTTTAAATATATGTTTTATTGTTCGCTTTAATTTTGAAGTTGCTTTTTTAGCCTTGGCTCGTATTTTGCTATTGGTTTTTCGGAAGGTCTTGACTACACTCTTAAGCTTCTTCTTTAATTTTACATGTACCTTTGCTATTGATTTTTTAACTTTTGGAAAAACCTTTCTTACAGTTCTTCTAACCGATTTCATCACGCGTCTACCGGTTTTGCCAATCGCAGCTATACTCTTGTTCATAGATCTAGCTACAAAAGCTTTAGCCTTTAGTATTCTGTCGATTCCTTGCTTTTTAATAAATTTAGCACAAGGGACAATCCCTTGGTAGAAGACTTTTTTGCATATATTCCAGCCACTTTAACCAGTGTACTAGCTATAATTCTAGGTGATGACTTCAAAATAATGAATTCGGTAAATGGCAACGTTCCCATGCTCTTAATAAAAGCTTTCCAACCCTTCCTAAATTCATTTTTTAAAGCGCCAATAAGGCCTATACCCATTAATGCGACTCCACCAAAAGATAAACTCGCCCAAAAGTTATGTAGGAAGTGTTGTTCGTCTGTTGACACTCCTGGCCCCGCTTGCGCTTGTAGTGCTTCCTTAAACATTTCCTCTCTTTTATGCTTTAAATCATCTTGATTATAATATCCTATAATTGTATCACTATATAATCTGCCCTTGTGCGGTATCTATGTCAGAAGATGTAAAGCTGAGCACTACGGATTGCTCGTTCGTAGTGCCGTGTTCCACTATTCTGTAGTTTATAGAAATATTGTTAGCGTTATTATACAGAACCGATATAGAGTTGCCGATGGCATTAGGGAAGAACTGCTCTCCTGAGAATCCGATACCTCTAATACTCCCATGACTGTTTAAGCCGGAATTTGCTTCCCAATCATCTTTATCTGAAGCTTCAATCTCCCAGATTAAGTCAAGGTCTATTCCCGATTTTGTTTTTCCTACATAAGTTATTCTACCCGATGTTCCGGTATCTGTACTGAACATTTTGACAGGGCTACCGGGTCTTTCGGAACCAAAATCAGAGCTGCCGTTAAGATGCCCAATTTCAGTTCCTGATATGAGTTCTACTTCCGTTTTATCTGTCCAGCGAAGCCCTTCCTCTGTTAGGAAATTATCATCGGTAAGATTCTCTCCCACCAAATCTATTTTAATTTTCTTGAAATAGTCAGCCCCGCGGGCACCTTCATCGTAGCTGCCGGATACCCGCACATCGCTAATGCTCGGAGTATTATCACCGGATGGGAAAGACTCTTCAGATAATACTCCCGTCCCTGTGCTGATATCTCCGATGTCCGCATAGTCCGCAGCCATTGCAATTGGACTTAGATTGAATAGAATAATACAAATTAAAATCAGTATAGAAGAACTTCTTTTTATCATTACACACAGCTCCTAACGTAAACCACACTCTAATATATTTACGTTAACACTTATAGCACTAATATTGATCAATATTCAATATATTATCCGCATGCTCCTAAATCTTTTTATTTACAGCTTCGCTATTGACACGCATCTCTGACGTCTCTGACGTCAATCTCACCGGGGCGTTCGAGGACTTCCGGCTTGAATGAGTTGCCATATTATATAAGATAAGCCTCAACAATCCTTTCATCGATGTACTGTCATTAGAATTTAATGGGGCTGCGGGAACTGCTTAAATGTTGCATCCCCAAACTGTTGACATTTACAAAATTGACTATTTTTACCAAATTATATATTCAAGCAATGGTTAGAGTTGTATAATAGATCTATCACTGATTTAACCCGTGCGAAAGCACGGAAGAAATGGAGGAACATTATGCTAGATAATTCTAAACTGGAAAGAATTGTTGCTAAGATGAAAGAGCAGGATATGCCTCAGATGATTATTTCCGATCCTGTAAGCATCTTCTATCTGCTCGGCAAGTGGATTATTCCGGGTGAGAGAATGCTCGCTCTATACGTCAACGTAAACGGCGATAATCACCTTGTAATTAACAAGCTATTCCCACAGACTGAGGACCTCGGTGTGCCTCTAACTTACTACGATGACATTGAGGATGCTGTTGAGATTCTTGCAAAGTTCGTCGAGAAGGACAAGAAGGTAGGTGTCGACAAGAACTGGCCGGCCAGATTCCTGCTCAGACTGCAGGAGCTCGGCGCCGGAAGCGCATTCACAAACGGTTCTGTAATAGTTGACAAGGTCAGACAAATCAAGGATGCCGGCGAGTACAAGACTATGAAGGAATCAGCTCTTAAGATCGATCAGGTTATGGACGAGCTAATCCCGTGGGTTGTCAAGGGGTTAACCGAGAAGGAGCTCAATGCTAAGTGCGTAGAGCTGTGCAAGAAGGTTGGATTCCAGGGGCTTTCGTTCGATCCTATCACGGCTTATGGTAAGGGAGGAGCAGATCCGCACCACATCACAGATGACAGCAAGGGTAAGTTTGGAGATTCCGTAGTACTCGATATCGGCGGTATGTGGAACAACTACGCATCCGATATTACCAGAACAGTGTTCATTGGCGAGATTAGTGACAGACAGAGAGAGATCTACAACATCGTTCTCGAGGCTAACAAGAGAGGTATCGCTGCTGCTAAGCCGGGCAACAAGATGAGCGACGTTGATAAGGCTGCCAGAGACTATATCACAGAGAAGGGCTTCGGCGAGTACTTCACACACAGAACCGGTCACTCCATCGGACTTGAGGACCACGAGGTAGGCGACGTGTCTCTTGCAAATGACGAGATTATCCAGCCGGGACAGTGCTTCTCCGTAGAGCCGGGAATCTATCTGTATGACGAGGGAATCGGGGTTCGTATTGAGGACATCCTGTACATCACAGAGGACGGCTGTGATGTTCTTAACGAATATCCAAAGGAAGAGCCGATCGTTGTTCCTGTGGAGAAATAAATATATTTTAAGGAGAATTTAGTTCAATGGCTAAAGTTACAGAAGGTTATATGCCTTTTCTCGATTACAGGACTTACTACAGAATCGTAGGCGAGAAGAAGGATAACGGCAAGGCTCCACTGATCTGTCTGCATGGTGGTCCGGGCTCGACACACAACTACTATGAAGTCCTCGACAACGTAGCAGATGATGACGAGCGCCAGATCATCATGTACGACCAGCTGGGGTGTGGGAACTCGTACTTGGACGGACATCCCGAGCTGTGGACTCAGGATACCTGGTTGGACGAGCTCGAAGCTTTAAGAGAGCACCTCGGTCTGGACGAATGCCACATCATCGGACAGTCATGGGGCGGTATGATGCAGATTGCATACGCAATTGAGAGAGCGCCTAAAGGTGTTAAGTCATTCGTTATTTCCAGCGGTCACCCATCGAGCAGCCTCTGGGAGAAGGAAGGTCTCAGACGTATCAAGATGATGCCTCAGGACATGCAGGATGCAATCAATCATGCCCTGGAGACAGGAGATTTCTCAGGCGAAGCATACGACAGGGCTGTAGCCGAGTATATGCACAGGTACTGCGATTACTGGATCGGTGAGGATGCTCCGGAGTGCTGCACACGCCCTAAGAAGACAGGCGGCGAGGCTTACCTATATGGGTGGGGGCCTAACGAGTTCGCACCTACAGGCTCGCTCAGAGACTTCGAGTATGTGGACAGATTAGGCGAGATTAAGATTCCGTCGCTCGTTTGCAGCGGAATTTCCGACCTGTGCTCACCTCTCGTAGCGAAGACAATCGCAGACGGAATACCGGTTTCCAAGTGGATTCTCTGGGAGAACTCGAGACACACATGCTTCGTAGACAGACACGATGATTACTGCAGGGTGCTCATCGATTGGCTTAACGAGCATGACAAGTAGATAACCCTTACGTGTGATAGAGGCTAACCATGATTAGTGGTTAGTGATTAAAAGCGCTTAGTTATTAAAAGAGTTATAGAGTTACAGGATAAAATATGTTGGCAAAAGCCGCTGCAACCATTGAGATTTCAATGACTGCAGCGGCTGTGCCTTTTAAAGTGATACATTCATTATCTACCGCAGAAGGCTAATTACAGAAAAAGTCTCACCCCCGGCTCGGAAAAGGTTCACATGCGTAGCTTATATGGTTATTTAGATAGAGTTTATATAATAAACAGCTTCTGTTACTGCTATTTCTTTCCAAACAGCTTGGATAGCAGACCCCTCTTCTTATCTGGCTTATCAGCCTCTGTAGCTGGGATATCATAATTGGACTTCTGATACACTACGTTTTCAGCTATTTCATCGTCAGTCATTCCAGTTGCTTCCCGAACTTGTGCCAAAGCCACATCGCGGTAAATGAGGGCGCCGCGTGGATCGCAGAAGCGTATATCCGAATAGCATGTTGATTTATTTAGATCAAAAGGCTGAACTTCCATTACCTCAGTTGCTTCAATAAGTCCACTATCTGTATTTGCAGCATCTTGAAGGGCAAATCGGAAAACGCCCAAGTTATCCGCACCAAATAGTTCAACGAGAATCTTGTGAACTTCTTCATTATTGTCCAGATCATTTAACAGCTCTTTAACGTGCTCCGAGTCTATGAAAATGCCTGTCGAATAATTTTCCTCGATCAAATCGTTACCGGGTGCAGGAATCCATGAAGGCAGGACCTCCGACCAAGGTGTGCGGTATCTGTCCATTTCAGAATACCTTTCAATCACAAACGAAAATGCTGCGCCACGAACATACTGATAGTCGCGGAAAAAGCCTCCGATTATGGGAAGTCCGTATAACAAACCTTTCTCAGAGCGGTCTTCTGCATCAAGCGTTGCAAAGTATTTCATATGATCCAGGTACTTCTCGTGAAAAAATTCTTCACCTTGCGATTCGACAAAAGCATTTAGCACGCTCTCATCTCCATCTCTAAGAGCCTTTAATGGTGCAAAATACCATTCCTCCATCTGTGATTTGCTTATTGGATGATAGCTGATATCAAAACCCATATATACTCCTCCTTAAATAATTATTAGCCTAATTAAAATTGTACCGATATCTCCATGCAGATAGGTGGCTTTACCTTATGCTGATTCTTTGGATAATCCGAGTAATTGATCATCGGATACTGATTTAGATAAACTCTAAGAGCCTTGCGGATAGCTTGCATGTTAGAAATAACTCCGGACTCATCGCCCCATTTTAAATAGCGCTTAAGACGCACTCCGTTATAGAGCTTGCCATCAAGGTTGTCTTGAGCAGATATTTCCAGATAACTTGAGGAATCATAATCGCCTTTTGGGAAATTGAACACCAGATTGGCAAGCATGTCACTGTACAAGGTGTCTGTTAACTTACCGCTCTTACTTGCATTTGTATTCGCTGCCAGGTAGAAAGGCATATCCGGATATTCATTCAAAGTTACTTCGACTTCTCCCTCATGTGAAACCTCATCTGACGGTACTTTCCTAAACGTATATGTTCCGCTTCCGTATTTCGAATCCAGATACGAAGTGATTTTCGTCCTACTAAGATTATCGCGCATTACCGTTTTTTTATATTTACGATCGGTAGATACACGTATTGGCATCTCATCGAAATACATCATCACATATTCGTCTCTGACAACGGCTCCGTAATTGTTATTCATATATTCGCACATCGCCTCGAGCTTCGTGCACATAGTTTCAACATCTGCATCGCTTTTTACATTATAGCTAATCTTAATTATTCCATCTGAAAATTGGAGTTTCTTCCTCTCTTTTGAGCTGAAAAACTTGGGGACTACAATTCTACCAACCTGTTTCATTCTGTCCTCGGTATATGTGTATGCGGGAACCGGAATTACACCGCCATGACCGATTTTCTGCTTAATAGTATACTTGATGTCAGGGTAATCCGTTGGCGAAATCTGCCAAGTCTTTTTATCTACTTGCCTAATCTTTGCCCTGCCTTCACCATAACGCTTATCGACCAGCTCTGTAATTCTCTCCGTAGTTAAAGGCTCTCCATCAGGCAAAATACATCCGGAACAAAATACCATGATTAATACTATTATCAGTCCTAATATGTATATTTTTTTCATATACTACTCTCCATCGCAAAATCGGTAGTGTCTAACGCTTGTGTTTTCAGGAGGTTGCGCACAGTTTGCATTAAAAATGAGCAATAAACCCTTTTCCCTGTATAATGGTAACGACCAAATCACCCCTTAACAGAAAGGATTTAAAGGATTTGTTGATCATGGCCATTATACAATTACTTATCGATGAAATCTATTATCTTACACATACTTCATCAGCCATATTCTGTAATTATTTAAGCAGGCTGGCAATCGTCCAGAGATACTACCATAATCTATGTGCTAGTCCTATATTCGCTTGGTATCTTTTTATATTGTTTCTTAAAGGCTACAGAAAGCTTGCTTGTATTGGCATATCCGAGCTTTTCTGCAATTTCGGCAATGGATAAACTATTGCCGGATAGCAAGACAAGTGAATGTTCTAATAGGTGTTTTCGTAATTGTGTTGCTGTTTTAAGCAGTGTCTTTGAGATATTAACGACAAAATTTCAAGAGTCTTACTTTCATAGTATACCGCCGATGTAATTCCCTCTATCATTTTCTCGCGTATCTGCATGAAAATTCCGGTTATTTCAGGAGTATTATAATCTTTATACATCCGTTACACCACCTGATTTAGTTAACAATCATATTAGAGTTTTTACCTATATTCATAATGTACGGGGACATCGACAACGTATACTCTCTCGGGTACCCACCCGAGCGGAAGATGCTCTCCTTTTCACTCGAAGCTTGGATTGGTTTTACGCTTTTCCGCTATGTATGCATTTCTGTGAGCTTGTTGAGCGGCTATACTGCTGAATTTCTGACCGCATCGGCATTTAAGTACCTTTCTTTCCTCGTAATGTCCCTGTTCGGGAACCCACACCTTTTGCTTCGCTTGAGTCTGAGCGCTGCCCGATGACGAAGCGGAACTGCCGCTTGAGCTTCCGCTCTTTTTGTCTTTTGTCTTATCCTTGCTCTTATCTGTAGCCTTATCCTTATCCTTGTTATCCTTTGTGTCAGACGAAGAAGAGGCTTCCGAATCACTATCTGAATCAGAACTGCTTGCAGAGCCGGACTCTGTCTGCTTATCGTTTTTGTCCTTGGCCTTAGCTTTATCCGCGTTCTTAATTGCTTTGCTGCTGCAGCCGATTAAAGAAACGTCGTTACCGGTCTATCCGAATCCGGAAAAGCCAAGCTCAAGAAGAACGATACCCTCGTGATTCCTGAAAGCAGTAATAGCGGTGTCAATATAACGGCTGTCGGAGATGGAGCTAATAATGTGCTGGCAAAGGAAGGTCAGGTTGGAACATTTGGATTTGTTGAATCCGGCAAGATATACGTTCCTAAAACCGTCAAGCTTCCATCTTCTATCAGGCAGATTGGAAACAATGCTTTTGCGGGAACTATCGATAATACAGCCAAGAAGATTTATGGTGTTACAAACATTAATCTGCCGGACGGTCTCGAGGCGATCGGTCAATCCGCATTCCAGAATGCGAGACTTACATCCATCATTCTTCCAAATTCCGTAACGAAGCTCGGAATTTCTTCGTTTGGCGGAACCGATTTGGTAGAGAAGATAGTTCTCTCCAAGTCGCTTAAAGAGATCCCGGATGTAGCATTCGGCAGGACGAATGACACAATAGGCATCGCCGATAAGGTGGCAGTTACTGACATCGTAATCCCTGAGGGGGTTACAGATATAGGCAGAAGAGCATTCGTTGGATGCAAGGCCAAGACAGTTAGTCTCCCGGACAGCTTGACCAAGATTGGCGATAATACATTCATGAACAATCAATTTGAGGAGGTCACTATCCACGGAAGTGTTACAAATATCGGAAAGGCATCATTCGAGAAGACTGCAGAGGCAATACCTGCGACACTTAAGTCGCTTAAGCTTAAGGAGGGGTTCAACGGCAAGATCGGTTCCAATGCATTTTTGAATCAGCTTCTGACCTCAGTTGAACTTCCTAAGTCATTCAACACACTGAGTGGTATAGATAAGAACACATTTAGAGGAATCTCCGTTAAGCCGATGCTGTTGACTGAAAATAAAGAATTGGAAGACGCCTATAACAATATGTCTAACAAGGATGAGCTCACATACGTTGTTAAGTATGACAAGTTAGTGGGAACAGGCTGGGCAAGTGATGATTTTACTTACAGCGCGGATGGCTCAACCATCACCGGATTGTCGAGCAGCGGTATCGCCAAGAGAAATGGCGGAAATCATAATCTGGTGCTTCCGGATGAATCGCCTGCAGGTGCAGCTATAACGGCAATCGCTGACGGCGCATTCGCTATTCCGGAGTCGGAAGTAATCGTTGGTAAGTATGATTTCACTTCAGAAAACGGCTTTGAAACGGTTAAGCTGCCTGCCAAGCTGAAGGCGATCGGAGCTAGAGCATTTGAATACAATATGCTCAAGGCCGTTGATCTGGAGGCTGAGCCGGCACTTACCAAGATCGGTACGAGTGCGTTCCACGGCAACCGTATACAGAGATTGAGTATTCCTGACAGCGTTAAAGATCTGGGTGAAGGTGCATTTGCTGCGAACTCAATCATTGAGCTCAAGATGTCAAGAAGTGTGACCAAGATTCCACAGGCTGCATTCTCAATGAACATCCGTCTGCGTGAGATTGAGATTCCGGATACGGTAACTGAGATCGGTCAGATGGCGTTTGCAGGGGCAAGGCTTGAGTCGCTCAAGGTCCCTGCATCTGTAACCAAGATAGGAGAGAAGGCGTTCCATCTGCATCACCTCACAGAGCTGACGATACCCGGAACAGTGAAGGAGATCGGAGACTCTGCATTTGAAGGAACCTATAAGGCGCTCACCCTCACTGATCTCAAGATTGAAGAGGGTGTGGAGCATATCGGCAAGTATGCGTTCAAGGAGGGACTCCTTACAAGTGTAGATCTGCCAAAGTCGCTCAAAACTCTTGGCAGTGAACCGTTCCTCAACAACACGGGGACCGATACCAATCACGTAGTAATTCTGAGTACCGAGAACCCGGATCATTTGGCTTTCAACAACGGTGCTGCAACACACAAGGTTATCATGACCAAGGCGATGATAACGTTCGATGCAAACGGCGGAACGATCGAAAAGGGATATGCTGTTCTCAATGCCGACGGCAAGGTTGATGCCCTGCCAAACCCAACTGCACCTGATGCACTTCACGACTTTGAGGGATGGTTCACAGAGCGCGAAGGCGGCAGAAAGGTTTCGGCTGCGGAGAAGTTTGCAGATGGAACCAAGCTGTATGCACATTGGAAGCTCAACACTTCATGGAATGAAGCTGACTTCACCACGGATGGCGATACTGTCACCGGGTTGACGGAAGCAGGCAAGGCTAAGTTAGCTGTAAATCCGGATCTCAAGATTCCGGCAGTAATCGGCGGCAGAGCTATCAAGAAGATAGGCATCGGTGCATTCTCACCGTCCAAGATCGGTAACAAGACAATCAATACCATTGCAATTTCAATGGGTATAGAGGAAATCGGACAGGCAGCGTTCTCAGGCGCCAACCTCAAGATGCTGGAAGTTCCAAGCTCCGTAAAGATAATCGGCAGAATGGCATTTAACGGTGCACCTCTCGAGCAGGTGAAGTTCTCTGAAGGACTCGAGAGCATTGGAGATTCAGCATTTGAAGGCCATAAGCTGACCGAGGTCAAGCTGCCTGACAGCCTCAAGACTATAGGCCGGTCGGCGTTTAAGACCAGGTCGGCAGAAAATGCGAGCATCACGGATGTTAAGGTCGGAAAATCTCTGGAATCTATCGGTAAGGAGGCATTTGCCAACCAGAAGATAAAGGAGATCCGAATACCTGAATCGCTTAAGAATGTACCGGCAAATGCTTTTAAGGGTAACGCTGTCGACGGTCACGATGCGAAGGTCAAGCTTATCACTTCAAATAATGATCAGCGCAAGGGTACCGGTGAATACACCAACTTCAAGGTCAACGATCCAAGCGCTACATTCTATGTGCCTTACAGGATTGAGCTGCTGTCAAATGATGAGACAGCCGGCAAGAAGGTTGTGCTGACGGACGAGGACAACAAGGCGGTTCTGGGAGCGATTCCTGACAAGGATGCATGCACGAAATTTGACGGCTGGTATACCGCTGCATCCGGCGGCACAAAGGTGGATGGCTCACAGGCGTTCACGGATGATGCCCGGCTGTATGCGCACTGGATTATCAGCCATGACCTCGAGGAAGTAGCGGCAGTAGCTCCAACTACGGAAGCAGACGGAAACATCCACTACTGGCACTGCAAGAAGTGCGACAAGTACTACAGAGATGCGGCAGCCAAGCACGAGATTAAGAAGGCCGATACAGTAGTTCCGATGATTACTTACCACTTTGAGGCCGGTGAGAATGCAATCTGGACTAAGGGTGACGGTGACCTGCTGTTTGTTGTAAAGCGCAGTGTTGACGACGCAAGGACATTTGACGACTACTATGATGACAAGGTGTTTGTCGATGGACAGGAGCTCAAGAAGGATATAGACTACACTGTTGCAAATGGAAGTCTGCGGGTTAATTTGAGAAAATCGTTCCTAGATAGACAGAACACAGGCCGTCATACGATTACAGTCGCTCTCAAAGATAAGAAGGGCGGCATTGCAACCGGATTTACAATCAGAACCAAGAACCAACCGGTGGCTGATGCGAGCACGTCAAGTTCAAACGGCAATAAGCATGCGCAAGCAAGATACAGGGCATATAAAAATTACGGAGGAGTAAGGATCGGGGATACAACCGCGATTACATTGTATTTAGCGATGATGGCGATTGCAGGTGTGACACTCGGGGTGGCATATAAGACACATAAGAAGAGAAGAGACTAGCGATTCGCAGCAGATAGAATTTCGAGAGCGATAATCTCGCAGCTGCCGGCGTCCCAATTATCAGCGTTAGACTGATGCTGCGGCAGACCGAGAAGTGCTATGGCGGCGAGGCTTATCTGCTCTATGACAAGACTCTTACAGCTGAAGACCTCAACAAAGAAGGTGAGTTCAGATTCAGCCGCGAGGGCAACCTGCTCCGGAGAGTGCCTGACCCGTCGCACTTATGTGCGGCGGGTTTTCTCATGGTATCTGCTTTAGCAGCGGATTCGCCGAGCGAAAGCGAGGTGAAACAAACCACCGGCTGAGCCGGTGGTCATGATTGCTTGAAAAATACGCATCTCTATGATAAAGTTAACAAATATGCGAGATAACAATTTATATATGCGAGAAGCTTTGAAGGAAGCGTACATTGCAGCTGAGCTTGGCGAGGTTCCTGTAGGGGCTGTGATAGTAAAGGATGGCGAGATTATCGCCAAGGCTCACAATATGGTGGAAGCCTATGCATCTTCGTCGGCGCATGCAGAGATGCTGGCAATGGATGCGGCAGAGGCAAGGCTGGGCAGTAAATGGCTCAGCGGGTGCGAGCTATATGTGACATTAGAGCCGTGTTCTATGTGTGCAGGAGCAATGGTATTAGCGAGGCTGGAAAAGCTCTGTATAGGGACAATGGACCCCAAGAACGGGGCCTCCGGGTCGATATTCGATATCACCGGCTCGGACAGTCTCAACCACAGGATAGATGTAGAACGCGGAATACTTGCCGACGAATGTGCGGAGGCGCTGACGAGCTTTTTTAGAGAGCTGAGGATAACTAAGGCGCAGCTGCGCAAGAGTAATATAGTCAAAGACAAAGTCGATATACCGGAGGAAAAGTAGATGAAAAGAAGAGGGTTAATTGCGGTTCTGACAATGCTGATGATAGTGCTTAGCACGGCTATGTGCTTAGCAGCTGACGATAGTGCATTTGCGCTCAAGTCGTCATACCCTAAGGATGGCCAGAAGAACACCTCGATTGAAAACCTGGGAGTTAAGCTGTATTTCAATCATTCAGTGTCCAGCAAGGCTGCACAGGCCAACAACGCCAAGAGCGTTAAGATCATCAATAAGGACGGCAAGAAGATTCCGATCAAGGTTCTGACAGCAAACGATAAGTCGGGACTTGTTCTTGTGCTTGGCGACAACACTGACAAGAAGTTCAAGGTGGAGAATAACTCGGAGTACAAGCTGGTGATCGATAAGAATTTCGTAGATGACTACGGAAATTCTCTCGGCAAGGACACAGTTGTAACATTTAAAACATTCAACCAGAGGCTCAGCATGACCATCAACATGGTTATGATGGTAGTCGTGTTCGGTGGTATTATGGTTGTGACTATCAGACAGCAGAGCAGCCGGAAGGACGACGAGAAGGTCGAGAAGGAGAAGAAGGGGGAGTCCGCATTCAACCCTTACAGAGAGGCTAAGAGAACCGGCAAGTCAGTTGAAGAGGTAATCGCAGAGGAGAAGAAGCGTGTTGCCAAGGCTGAGAAGCGCGCCAAGAAAAAGGGCACAGTTAAGAAGGAGGAGAAGCTCAATATTAGTGAATTGCTTCCGAATGTGTATAAGGTTCATAAGCCAAGGCCGATCACTGCAGGCGGCGGTACATACAAGTCCGGCCGCGGAAAAGCTTCCAAGTAATTAAGCATAATTTCGGAAAATCACAGATTATACATAACATTTTGCATACAAAATAGTACAATTAGTGCGAGGATACGACGTATCCTCGCATTTTTTGAGGTAACGGGTGGTGTTATGAATACACGAGCGATTACGGCACAGGCGCTTGAGCTTAATGCATATGCAAAAATCAACCTTTCGCTATACGTGCTATCCCGACGATCGGATGGTTATCATAACATCAGGTCGTTCATGCAGGGGGTCAATTTATGTGACACCTTGAAAATAGAAGCGAATTTACCAAAAAATTACAGTTTTCGTTGTTTTTTTGTTAAAACTAACATATACTTATGTGCGAATAATAAGAAAATCCCACAATCTGCGGACAATCTTGCCGTTAAAGGGGTGGTATCAGTTATTGAGGCTGTTTCCGATAGGGAAAGCGTTGCTGAACTGATGAAGAGCAGAGGTATGGAATGCATCTCAATACATATTGAGAAGAGGCTTCCTGTGGCAGCGGGCATAGCCGGCGGAAGCGGAAATGCGGCAGTCGCAATGCTTGGAGTGAATTCCATGCTTGGCAATCCGTTCTCTCTGAGAGAACTGATGAAGATAGGTGCCGGTGTAGGGGCGGATGTACCGTTTTCTTTAATGATGAATGCGTACATGAACAAAGCCCTTTTATATGGGCTGCCCGGACTCGCAGAAGCGAGCAGTGCCGCTGTAGTGTCCGGAATTGGAGATGTGGTTGAAGCTGCTGAGCCGAGACCGTATCATGTAATATTATTTAACCCGGGAATTGCTGTTTCTACCAGGGAAGTATACGAAGCAATGGATGAGGAACCGGACAGAATCTCATATATGAGAAAAAAGACTGATGATCACATCTTCTATAATGACCTCGAGCTATATACGCTTGCGAATTATGAAGAAGTCCGGGCTTTGGAAGAACTGATTCGCAAGAATTTACACGCAGATGAAGTGCTGATGAGTGGCAGTGGACCGACTGTGGTAGCTTACTATACCGACCGTACTAGATTCGAAGCAGACTATGCAGACTTGGGATCTGCTAACTGGATTGAGCCAACTTGGAGATACTGGAAGACGGAGAGTGGAGGGTACAACTAATGGAGTTAGATTTTCAGATTCAGAAACCACTTAGAGAGCTTGTATATTTGGAACTCAAGAGAAGAATTCTGACCGGCGAGATAGAATCCCATACAAGACTCATGGAAATTGAACTGGCAGACAAGATGAATGTTAGCAGGACACCTATCAGAGAGGCGGTTCGTAAACTCGCAGCTGAAGGTTTAGTAGTTATCGAGCCGAGACATGGTGCGTATGTGTCGGAAATTTCGATAAAAGATCTTGAGGATGTATTTGAGGTAAGGGAGGCGCTTGGGGAGCTGGCTGCCGGAATTGCGGCGGAAAGGGCTACCGAAGAGGATAAGGCGGCACTCAACAAACTGTTAAGGCTCAACCAGCTTGCAATTGAGAACCATAATAGGGATGAGATGGTAGAATACGATGAGAAGCTGCACAACTACATCGTTGAATGTAGCGGCAATAAGACGCTGATTCAGATGGTTAAGCAGGTGCAGGAGCTCTCGATGAGATTCCGTTACGTATATTATGATGATCAGAGCAAGTATATGATTCAGCCTGTTGAGCATAAGAGGATAGTCGATGCCATCGTTGCCGGCGATCCGGAGGCAGCTAGAAAAGCAGCGAAGGAGCATATTGCAACTCTAAAGGCATTTATCGTGGAGAGAGATAAAGGAAACGGAATGATGTGATCGCATAGTGGCTCACCAAATAAGCATAACAAGAGATGAAACTTGATGCGCGATGTGCGTAGATCCTTTCATTTTCTTCCATTCCAGCGGGCAGACCGTCACCTGCCCGTTTTTTAGTGCTTGAAGTTGCCGATGCGGTGATTGTCCGACTACTGGGATCAACGACCGCACGTTTTGTCCTATAACTCGCAAACGTCAGATAACGTATGACAGGCAGCGCAATTAAGCCTTGCTTATGATTGCCGGCGTTTTTTATGTATAGTATGACGGAAAAGCGGCAAAAGTCCCAAAAGCGTTGAAAAGTTAGGTAACCGCAACTAAAGTTAATGTTGACTAGCGTTTTTTATCGATGATATATTATGAAATAATTCAAGATATTATTATATTAGAGTATCAGGAATGAGGAGGTTACATATGAAATTTTTAGGTAAGATCAACGGTAAATGCTTTGGCTGCGTAGCGGCAGGCTTCCTGGTTGGAACCGTAGGCAAAGTTATCCTTACAAGTAAGGATGCCAAGAAGGTATACACACACTGCACCGCGGCAGTTCTGCGTGGCAAGGATTCTCTGATGGAGACAACGACAACGTTGAGAGAGAACTGCGAGGATATCTATGAAGATGCAATGGATATGAATGCAGTTCGCTACGCTGAAGACGAAATGATGATGGTTGAGAATGCCAGAGCAATCGTCGAAGCATACGATGCAGACGCGGATGCAACCGGGGATCAGACTGCAGAGGAAGAAGCTAAGGACGCAGAGTAATGCGCTTCGTAATACTTCACGAATCAAGCTCCAGGATACGCATCCATCTGCCCCGTTACAAGATGACAATGGAACAGGCAGATATTCTGGAGTATTATCTAAAAAATAAGCCGTTTGTCACACACGCTACGATTCACGACAGAACAGGGGATGCATCTATCAGATACAGAGGTGGCACAGCCGGACGAAAAGCGTTGCTCTCGGCGCTCAGGGATTTTTCATATACCGATGAAGAGGCGATAGCGTTGGTCCCTGAGCATACAAGCAGGGAGCTCGACCACGAGTATCAAGAGCAGATGATGAAGATGATTGTGCTCAGATATGCGAGCAAGCTGTTCTTACCTCCATGGCTGCGCCGTGGAATCACGATTGCCAAGAGCTTCAAGTTCATCAAGAAGGGTGTCAAGTCTCTATCCAAGGGCAAGCTTGAGGTTGCGACACTCGATGCGACGGCGATTACAGTGTCGATGCTCAGAGAGGATTTCAGGACAGCTTCGTCTGTAATGTTCCTGCTTAATGTCGGAGATACATTGGGTGAGTGGACTCGCCGCAAGTCGGTCACTGACCTGGCGAGCGCGATGTCGCTCAACATCACGAAGGTCTGGAAGCGGACTGAGGATGTCGATGTGCTTATCGACGTAAAGGAGGTTAAGCCCGGTGACAGGATTGTCGTACGCACGTCTAACGTGATTCCGCTGGACGGCAAGGTAATTGAGGGCTCAATATCGGTCAATCAGTCAACTATGACCGGCGAGTCGATTCCGGTTCACAAGGAGCGGGGTGGCTATGTGTATGCCGGAACTGTTGTCGAAGATGGAAACTGCGTGATAGAGGTTGCGCAATCAGCCGGGACCGGCAAGTATGACCAGATCGTCAAGATTATCGAGGAGTCGGAGAAGCTCAAATCAGAGACTGAAGAGCGCGCATTCCACCTCGCAGACAGGCTGGTCCCGTATTCATTAGCGGGAACAGTTATAACATATCTGCTGACCGGTAATGCGACCAGAGCACTGTCCTTCCTGATGGTGGATTTCTCGTGCGCGCTCAATTTGTCGATGCCGCTATCGATGCTTTCGGCAATCAAGGAATCGAGCAAGTACGATATAGCCGTCAAAGGCGGTAAGTTCCTCGAAGCGGCAGCAATTGCAGATACAATTATATTTGACAAGACAGGAACTCTGACGCACGCAACACCTTCTGTAGTAGATATAGTTACGTTTGGCGACGCTGATCAGACTGAGAGTCTGCGCATAGCGGCTTGTCTGGAGGAACATTACCCTCATTCGGTTGCAAATGCAGTAGTTGCTGAAGCCAGGAATCGCAACATATCGCATGAGGAGATGCACTCCAAGGTTGAGTACGTAGTTGCACACGGAATCGCCAGCACTATCAACGGGAGCAACGCAATAATCGGCAGCTACCACTTCGTGTTTGAGGACATGAAATGCACTGTCCCCGAGGGGGAAGAGAATAAACTGGATAGCTTGCCAACGGCATACTCTCATCTCTACATGGCAATTGACGGGGTTCTACAGGCGGTAATTTGTATATTTGACCCGCTGCGGGATGAGGCTGCAGATGTAATTAAGGAGCTCTACGATTTAGGGGTATCCAAGGTGTGTATGTTAACCGGCGACAATGAGAGAACAGCTGCCGCGGTGGCAGAGAAGCTTGATCTGACGGAATATCGTTCGGGGGTGCTTCCGGAGGATAAGCTGGCATTCATAAAGGCTGAACACACAGCCGGTCGTAAGGTCATGATGATTGGAGATGGGGTTAACGATGCGCCGGCTCTGGCAGAGGCTGATGTGGGAATTGCTGTAAATGAGGGAGCTGCTATCGCCCGTGAGATTTCCGACATCACCATATCGTCGGATGACCTTCACAGGATTGTCCTCCTTCGTAAGCTCAGCATGCAGCTGATGAACAGAATCGACAACAATTATCGATTCATCGTTGCATTCAATGCAGCTCTGATCGGGTTGGGAGTTTCCGGCATATTGACGCCTGCGTCGTCAGCACTGTTTCACAATGGCTCTACTATTTTAAGCGGACTGTATAGTACAACATCGCTGCTTGATGAAGTCGAAGAGGAGATTAAGTAACTTAAAACGATTTGACTTCTCATAGCAATCCGGTAAATAGCCAAGAAGGATTTTAAAATATATTGCTATGAAAAGGTGCACTTGACGGTACAACAAAAAGAACTTTGAAAAGCACTTCAAAATTTGGAAAGAAAATTATGGAGGTAGACTATGAAAAAGCATAGATTCTTCGCTTGGGCCACGGTTGCCTGCTTTGCGATGACGATGATTACAGGGTATAAGAGACGATAGCTTGTACTGAACAAGACCCCCATTCCGGAGCACCAAGTCCGTGAATGGGGGTCTTGCTTAATTCCTCTTGATAATCCGGCCTGACAATCCGGTGTCAGTTATAGCATTAATAACGAGAAAAGTAAGTTTTATTTGATATCCACCGAGCTCTGCAGTTTAAGGGAAACTGAAAGCTTGTTGCCGTCACGTATTATTCCCAGCTTGACAGTATCACCTATGCGATGTCCTTGTATTGCAGAAATCAACTCCTCTGAAGTTGATACATTGTCATTATTGATGGACACTACCTGATCGCCCTTCTTTAGACCTACATCCTTTGCATTTTGCCCCTTAACCTCGGCGATAATTACGGCTTTGGACGATTTGCCGGTTTCTTTGTTTTCAACGGGAGCATCGTAGATGGAGATCCCGGCCATCGGCTTACCCTTTACGGTGCCATGTTCAATGATGTCATCAATTGAAGATGCTATTGAATCAATCGGGATTGCAAATCCAAGGCCTTCTACACCGGCACCGGAGCCCTTAGCCACGACTATTCCAACAAGCTCGCCACTGCCGTTAAATAAGGCTCCTCCGGAATTACCCTCATTTATTGAAGCGTCAGTTTGAATCAAGGTGCGAGTCCTTCCCTCAAGTTCAATCTTTCTATCCTTAGAACTGATGATTCCTGACGTGACTGTTCCCCCCAGCTTTCCGAGCGGATTTCCTATCACAACCCCTAAGCTGCCGACGGCAAGCTTGCTGCTCCTGCCGAGTGTAACCGCGTTGAGACCGGAGGCATTAATTTTGAGGACGGCGATGTCAGTCTGAGCATCGTAGCCCACGACATTGGCCGAGTAGCTCTTGCCGTTGTGAAGTCTTACAGCAATTGTTGTCGCCCCGTCGATAACATGATAATTGGTCACAATGTAGCCATTCTCCTTGACGATTACTCCGCTGCCGGCGCCTTGTCCCGTGCTGCCGACAGTCGTGTTGATCTCGACTACCGAGTCTGCGTTCTTGTTGGCTATCTCGCCGATGGTCAGCTTGCTGCCGGTAGCGCTCTGTAGCGATGAGCTCGAAAGGTTCTTATAGCTTGGTCCTCTGTTGGCAAAATACAACGCAATTGTCGAACTTAGTGCCGCTGTAAGCACCATCGCGACGACCAGGATCAGCACAAAGAATCGCTTGGTTACATAGCTATGCGCATTGGAACCGTTTCCGGTGCTCTGCCCCGGAGCAAATCCGGGGTACGCTCCTGCATTCGCAGCTGACGTGCCATTCGTCGTGCCGCTCGCAGAGGCTTGAAATCCGTTCCAGCTGTGATAAACTCCCTGCTCCTTAGCGGCGTGTTTTTCGTGATATGGCTCAGACTCTGCCCCTGTATAATTTCCATAATCAGGCTCCGGGGGTTCGCCCCCCGCACTATGCATCCTTGTATACATAGCATCGCCGGAATTGTTGGCTGCAGTTGCATCTGCATTAACGCCGGTGTCGGGCTGCGAATATCGCCTGTGCCTGCTCATGGCAGGAAGCCCGCTGTTTTCATCAACCAGCACAAAATTAGGTTCAGGTGCTGCGGTCTCAGAGTATTCGGCCGCGCCGGACTTTTGGCCATCAAAAGCTGTTTCATGTGCCGCGCTGTAGGTATCTCCATCGGATGAGTCATCTCTCGACATGAAATTTGTCGCATCGTCCGGTGCATAGCTGCCCCATTCCTTCTTGACCTCCGATTCTTCGGGCAGTCGGGTGTTGGCAACGTCATAGACAGAGTCGTAATCTTGCCAGTATTCCTGCTGTGGCTCCTTCATGGAGGATTCTATTGTAGGATCGCTTTCTCGAGGGAGCGTATTGCTATTCTCTCTTGGAGTGTTTTGATCCATTTCGTTCATAAGCTTTCTCCTCAAAAAATTTCATTTCGTAGTTATTATATAGTGTAAATTGCGAGTTAATAGTGGTAAAATATGTTTTTTATGTGAGAGTTTAAAAGCATTGAATTTTCCGGCGGATAAAAATAGTGATAAATCCATGAGATATAAAGCGGTTGAAGTCTTTATAAGTTGATGAAACGCTTAACAAAGTAGTATAATCTACCCATATGATTGATGCATTATGTGCATTTAAGTTTAGATAGTAGGAGGGTACGAAATGCATTGCGCTTACAAGGTTACAGACGGTATTTGGTGGATTGGCGGCAATGAGCGTAAGATGTCTGTCTTCGAGGGAGCAATCCCTATGAAAGATGGGATGGCGTACAATTCATATTTTATAGATGATGAGAAGACCGTAGTGCTCGACACAGTTGATATGTCGGTAGCAAAGGTTTTTTATGAGAATGTTGACTATATGCTGAAGGGCAGACCTCTCGACTATGTGATTGTCAATCACGTAGAGCCTGATCACAGTGCTTCGCTTGAGGATCTGATTATGAGGCATCCTGAGGCCAAGGTTGTCGGCAGCAAGAAGACCAAGCAGATGGTCAAGCAGTATGTGACATGGGATGTTGACAAATTTTTCATAGAGATTAAGGAAGGAGATGAGCTTTGTACGGGTGCACACACCTTATCATTCTATATGGCTCCTATGGTTCACTGGCCGGAGGTTATGGTGACATTCGAGAAGACGACAGGTTCGCTGTTCTCGGCGGACGCCTTCGGAATATTTGGAGCTCACGACGGCAACATTTTTGCAGATGCCTATGACTTTGAGCTGGAGTGGTTACCCTCCGCTCGCAAATACTACACGACTATCGTCGGCAAATACGGCAGCTTTACGGAGAAGCTGCTCGGCAAGGTGGGAGGTCTTGACATCCGGAGGATTTGCCCACTGCACGGATTTATCATCCGCAAGGATTTTGAGAAGTATATCAACGCTTACCTGACGTGGGCGCGTTATGAATCGGAGGAGAACGGTGTTCTGATTCTCTACGCGTCTCCTTACGGCAACACCAAGAATGCGGCTGAGATTCTCGCTTGCGAGCTCGCTGAGGGCGGCGTTACGCGCATGAAACTGATGGATGTATCACATTGGGATCCAATGGATGTGCTGCCACAGGCGTTTAGATATAGCCACATCGTTATCGCTTGTACGACCTATAACAACGGCATCTTTGTCAAGATGGAGGAGGCGTTGGCTGAGATGAAATCGATGGGTGTATGCAACAAGAAGGTCGGGATCATCGAGAACGGCTCATGGAATCCTACGTGCGGCAAGCTGATTAAAGAATTCTTTGAGGGGCTTAAGAACATAGAATTTATAGGGGATATCGTTACAATCAGGTCATCCGTTAAGGATGAGTCTGCCGAAGCAGTCGCACAGCTGGCGAAGGAAATCGCTGCATCGGTCGCTGCCGAAGCGTAAGAGAGGAATTCATGACGGGCAAAAAAAGTGTAAATCTGGTAATTTCGAACAACCAATACTCGGAAAGCCTCGAACCGAAGGGGGAGACCTTTACAAGAGAGCTTAACCTGGAGGATAACATCGAGTTGACGACAGAAGGTTTCCTGTACAACAAGGGCAGGACTATGTACATAGCATATGACGAAACCGAGGATGCGGGACTTCAGAATACCAAGACTATTATTAAACTCGAAGGAAACGATAAGCTTCGTATCAGGAGATACGGCAAGGATGAGGGCTCCGGCATGATGGACATGCAGCTGGAAGAAGGAATCCTAAATATCACTAAATACGTGATCCCGGCCGGAAACCTCGAGATGGAGATTTATACAAATAAGATTGAAACTTCGTTGGACGATGAGGGATATGGCAAAATCTTTGCGGATTATAAGATCAAGATGGAGCCGTTCATCAACGTCAGGAACAAACTTGAAATCGAGGTTAAACCGAGCTAGAGACCGGAGATAAGAAGGTGGAATTGCGGATTGTTTTTTGACGGTTCATGGATATGTAGAAAGGATTAAAAATAAAATGGAAAGTGTCGGTTTTAGTGCGGAAAAGTATATCGAGGAGCAATCGAAATACATCCTCAAGAGAATTGAGGACGGCAACGGACGACTGTATCTGGAGTTTGGGGGCAAGCTTGTGCAGGACAAGCATGCGATGAGAGTGCTGCCAGGGTTTGACGAGAACGCCAAGATCAAGCTGCTGAACCGCATGAAAGATCAAACGGAGATTATCCTCTGCATCTACGCAGGAGACATCATCTCAAGCAAGACGAGACAGGATTTTGGCATCACGTACGACCTTGAGGTGCTGAGACTCATTGACGCTTTCCGCAGCTATGATCTGGGAATCAATTCGGTCGTAGTTACCAGATACGAGAACAATCCATCGGTCAACATGTTTATCAACAAGCTTGAGCGCCGTGGAATTCGCACTTATAAGCACTATTTTACAAAGGGATATCCGACGGATGTGGATACGATCGTCAGCGATGAGGGATACGGAGCAAATCCATATATCGAGGTAACCAAGCCGCTCATCGTCGTTACCGGCCCCGGAGGCGGTTCAGGCAAGCTGGCAACCTCGCTGTCGCAGGTATACCATGAATACAGGCGTGGCACAAAGGCCAGATATGCTAAGTTCGAGACTTTCCCAATCTGGAGTCTGCCACTCAAGCATCCGGTTAATATCGCTTACGAGGCAGCAACTGCAGATCTCAAGGATGTAAATATGATCGATCCGTTCCATCTGGAGGCTTATGGCAAGACCGCTGTTAACTATAACAGAGATATTGAGGCTTTCCCCGTACTGAAGAGAATCCTGGACAAGATTACAGGAGATGTAGACGTGTATCAGTCACCTACCGACATGGGTGTAAATCGCGCCGGTTTCGGCATCGTCGACGATGATGTGTGCCGTGAGGCTGCCAAGCAGGAAATCATCAGAAGGTACCTTCTTGCAGAAGTTTCATATAAGAAGGGCAAGATTGACGAATCTGTACTTGAACGCACAAAGCTGCTCATGGAGGAGGTTGACGCGACTCGTTACGACCGCAAGGTTGTGGCACCTGCGGAGGATTATGCGGAGAAGAAGCGCGCCGAGAGTGAACGCTACGATAATGTAATCGTGGCAGCAATCGAGCTCCCTGACGGTAAAATCGTTACAGGCAGAAGCTCACATAGGATGGCAGCGTCCGCAGCTATGATTCTGAATGCAGTGAAGACTCTTGCAGGCTTATCCGATAACATTCCGGTTATCTCATCACAGGTACTGGAACGTCTGCAGAAGATGAATGTCGACTTCTTCGGTGACAAGTCATGTCTTAGCTGCGAGGAAATAATCATGGCCTTAACTATGTCCACAATGACTAATCCGACTGCTGAGCTTGCGCTCAAAAAGCTCCCCAGCCTGCGCGGATGCAGGGCTCACAGCACTGCGATCCTGAGCCAGAGAGATGAGCAGACTCTGAAGTCGCTCGGAATCGACATGACTTCAAATCCTGAGTTCTCGACCAGCGATCTCTATTCCAAGTGATTGTTTGGGGGAAATAGTGAGGCAGCAGTTCCGCAGGGGACTGCTGCCTTTTGGGATATTAGCATAGAGTGCAAGAAGCGCGGCAGGCAGATCCGTAGCGGCAGATTGCCGGCGCAGCCTTGATTGCAGATCTTCGAGCTGCCGGTACAGCCTTATTGTAGCCCGAAGCTCAGGTCACCGGTGTGGCTCCTGTTGCAGGCTGAGGAGAAAGCTGCTCGCATAGCTATTGGTTGCACCACCGAGAGGGGGAGCCGGCGATGCGACTCGCATTTCGCCAATCTGCACTGATGATTAACATAATAATTGATAAAAACGAAAGGAACAGGCATGACGGCCAAGCGCAATAAAGACAAGAGCTACGTAGTTCGCAATATTAAGCAGAAGCAGAAATTTAAATACAAGCTCATCCTGGAGGGGGTGGTGGTCGGCATCCTTGTCGGTCTGGTTATTGCGGCTTTCCGACTGCTGCTGGTCAAAGCCGACCACGTCCGCGGGTTGGCTGTTCAGCTGGTCAAGGTCAGACCTATCTACGCATTTGCTATCATGCTGGCATTGATTCTGCTAGCTTGGATTCTCAATTGGCTACTCCGCTTTGAACCGGATATTTCGGGATCCGGTATCCCGCAGATTGAGGGCGAGCTGAAGGGGCTGGAGGATCAGAACTGGCGCAAGGTGCTGCTCGCCAAGTTTGCGGGATGCATTCTGGCTATCGGCGGCGGCTTGGCTCTCGGTAGAGAGGGCCCGAGCATTCAGCTGGGCGGTATGATCGGCAAGGGCTTCGCGCGCCGGAAAAATGCACTGCTGACTGAGGAACGCTTGCTGATGAGCTGTGGCGCCGGCGCGGGACTAGCCGCCGCATTCGGAGCTCCGCTTGCCGGTGTGCTGTTTGCTCTAGAGGAGCTGCACAAGAATTTCTCGGCAGAGGTCCTCATATCCACCATGGCAGCCAGCGCGGCGGCCGACTATGTGGCGGTCAATATCATCGGCTTGCAGCCGGTATTCAACTTCAACGTAGATCACAGGATCCCGCTGCGCCTCTACTGGGCGGTAATCCTGCTCGGTGTGATACTCGGCGTATTTGGTGTCATCTACAACAAGACGTTGGATAAGATGCAGGACTTATTTGGGAGATTTCACAGCAGCTTCATCAGCATAGGCATTATGATGATGGTATCTTTTCTGATGATGTTCATCTACCCGGCAGTTCTCGGCAGCGGCAACGACCTCGTAGAGGCTATAAGCTCAGGGGAATTTGCGCTGGGAGCGCTCGCCATCCTGCTCGGCGCAAAATTTTTCTTCTCGACCGGCAGCTTCGGTACCGGCACCCCGGGCGGCATCTTTCTTCCGCTGCTGGTCATCGGAGCAATCACAGGAGGACTGTATTCGACTTTTTTGAGCAATGTATTTGGCGTAGAGGAGTATTACATCAAGGGCTTCGTCATAATTGCGATGGCGGGATATTTCTCAGCGATAGTGCGTGCTCCGATTACGGGAGTAATTCTCATCACTGAGATGACGGGCAACTTCATGACTCTGCTATCTCTGGTTGCAACCTCGCTTGTTGCCTACGTTGTGGCTGATTTGCTCGGCGGAGAGCCTGTGTACGACCAGCTCATGCACCGCAGACAGCGCGTGAAGTCGGAAAGTGGCGATATAATGCCGGATCATGAGTATTTAACAGATGTGTATAACAAAGAAGACAAGAAATATATCAAGAAGCGCATCTCAATCCGCGAGCGCAAGGTCGTAATCGATTCGAGTGTCCATTACGGATCGCACATGGACGGGCGTGCTGTTATGGACATGGGTCTGCCGGAGGGTAGCCTGATTGTATCTGTAATGCGAGACGGTAAGGAGATCATCCCGCACGGCTCGACTATTATAAATGGGGGTGACGACCTCGAGATACTCTGCAGACTTAAGGACATCGCCGCGACGGAGGCAGTCCTTGATGAGAAGTGCAAGGTCGTTGCGTTGTCGGATAAGCACGAATAGCCCAGTCGAATAAGCAGGAGAAAACCGCAGTTAAGCGGAATAGGCAGGCCGAATAAAAATACACCGGCCTAAGCTCAAAGAAGTTCAGGGCCGGCGGATAACCGAGTATCATAGCTATTTCTTAAGCCGGACTCTGAACTTACCGGGGGCCAGCTGTTCATCTATCCGGAATTTGATGTTCAATTCCGGAAATTTGGAGTCGAAATACTTCTTGTTCTCTCCCTTATTGCCGACCGCATTCGAGTACCAGGTCGGCGACGAGAAGATATCCACCTTGGTACGAGCAGGGACACATTTATTCGCATGAACGGTAGCTGTGGAATCTGACAGGAGAGGTTCGGTTGATGAATTGGATGCAGCTGAATATGCAGGAATAGATTCAGCTGCTCTTGAGATTGCAACGAGTTCAGGCTCAATCCTGTCGCGAGCGATGCGTCCCTCGACAAGCTGGCGGAAGGCCGGGTGATATGTACCGCCGTTGATAGCTCCACCTTCACCGATTACATCCGTGCTCTTTAGTCCAACGCGCATAATCGTGATTCCGGCATCATCGAGAATCCTGTACATAGCAGCAGTGCGGGTCACAGCCTCCTCGCGGCTGAGAGGCTCGTATTCGCCGCGCTTATACATCTCAAGCAGCTCGGTGTCATCGATGACGATAGTAGGATAGAGTCTGGCGAGCGACGGTGCGAGCTTGACTGTTTCTTCCGCCGAATAGATGCACGACTCCGGCGAATCCCCCGGTAAGCCTATCATCAGCTGAATCCCCAGCTCTAAGCCATACTCTTTTATCAGTTCGACTGCTGCATATACGATGGCTGCGCTGTGACCGCGATTGGATTTGCGCAGCACCTCATCATCGAACGATTGCACGCCCAGCTCGATTGTGTCCACGGAGTAAGCCCTGAGATTATCCAAAATCTCGCGGTCGATATAATCAGGCCTGGTTGACATGTGAATTTTGTCAATCCTGCCGGTATGCTTGTATTCCTTGGCAACAGCTAAGTATGAACTCTGCTCGTCCATATCGAGGCCTGTAAAACTTCCGCCGTAAAAAGCGACTTCAATCGTCGGAACTTCTCCGAGGGTTGCCAGCCAAGTATCTATTGTTTTTCGTACCTCGTTCGTAGTGGGCGCTCCGGTGTGAGCCGTTATCTTGCGTTGATTGCAAAAAACACAATCGTTGGGACACCCGAGATGTGGTATAAATATTGGAATGATAGCGTGTTGTTTCATGATATGCCTTATATATAAAAAATTACGTCCTATTCAGTAATTTCGATTATTGATCAGATGTCTTCGAGCGGGTATGAATTAAACCACTTGATATCAGTACATCCGGGCGATTTGTGATGATATGCGATACTGTGTTGAGTTCGGGGAATGTGCGAATAGTGTAACCTGAATTTGCAAGATAAGAACGCAGTTCAGGGTATGCATTTGCAGACAGGAGCACCGCCGTCAGTGATCAAGTTCTCCTCTGAGGTCAGTCTCGATGAGCTTGCTGACTTCGCTGCGCTCCAGACCGAGGCTGAACAGGTAATACAGCTTGGCTACTGTAGCCTCGGTTGTCATGTTGGAACCCGATACGGCGCCTGCGTTCGCCAGTTCAGAGCTCGTTTCGTATGCGCCGAGCCGGACCGTTCCCTGCGCGCACTGCGTGCAGACCACGACTGCTGTGCCGTTTGAGATGGCACGGGCAATCAGCGGCGGAAGAGCTTCGTCATAATTAGGAATATTGCCTGTTCCGAATGTTTCAAGCACCAGCGCATCGAGCTCGTGCGTCACAATTGGCGCAAATAGCTCGAACCGGATGCCCGGGAACAGCTTGATTACTCCTACCTTGGCTGGCTTGATTGATTGCACGAGCAGCTCGCCGCGTGGCTTAGGCATGAGACGAGGAGCATTGTAGTTGATATCGATACCGGCTTCTGCGAGCGGTGGATAATTTGGCGATGAGAACGCAATCAGGCCGTCTGCGGACGCTTTCATGGAACGATTTCCACGCAACAACCTATGGCCAAAGTATAGCGCCACCTCGTTGATTTTGTCGGAAACGGCAATCAGAATCGAAGTAATCAGGTTATCCTTACCATCGCTTCTCAGCTCGCAGAGCGGAATCTGAGACCCTGTAAAAATAACCGGCTTGTTGAGATTCTCGAACATAAATGAAAGCGCAGAAGCACTGTACGCCATGGTATCAGTGCCGTGCAGTACAACAAAGCCGTCGTAATCATCGTAGCGTGACGCAATAGATTCAGCAATCATATTCCACTGTACATACGTGATGTTGGACGAGTCGAGCAGTGGCGTGAATTCGACCAATTCATACTGCGGCATGCCGGTAGAGCGTAGGTCATCGATGCGGTCAAGCTCCTGCTGCAGGTGCCCCGCGACCGGCGCGTAGCCGCTGTCAGTACGAGACATTCCAATTGTCCCGCCGGTGTAAATTATGCAAACCTTCTTATCTTCTATTATCTGTGCAGCTTCTATTTCGGTCATTTGTTTCCTCATCGTTTATCGTTTGTCGTGTGATTCATAACACGTAATGGACAATTTCCGGTGAACACGAGTACTGTGCAGCGTGGACTCCGTGTCGTCCCGGTGTATTACGTACATGTGTCATACATTGCGCATGTGCAATGAATATCAAATGCTGTAATTTTACGTTTTCTAAACCTTTGCTCGTATGCAGTCACCGAGATTATTGCCGAGATTATTATAGCATGGAACAAAATGATAATGAAAATGCGGCGTTGATAAATCCGTGATTTTATTATATACTTTACTGGTAACTTTTAGATGCTACTGTGGCTCAATGGTAGAGCACTTCACTCGTAATGAAGGGGTTGCGAGTTCGATTCTCGCCAGTAGCTCCAATGATAAACGCCTGCAAACTGCTTATATTCAGCGGCTTGCAGGCGTTTATGTTTTAGGAATGGTGTTATTGAATCGCAGTAATAACAGCCCTAATTGACCCGTTTTAGCCCCTATGACTAGTCACTTTTGTAGTCACTTTTTGAATTTGCTGAATGGCTGCAATTCCGGAGACATATTTTACGGCATGGGGATCGCTGTTTCAGTGTCTGCGCCTGACAAAAGAGGATAAGCTGCTGGTGCGCGGAGCGACCTGCTCACTCGGATATGTTGCGATTCAGCTTGCAAAGGCTTTAGGCTGCAAGGTTGTCGGAACAACACACAGAGAAGCAAAGATTCAGCGGTTAAAGAAGGCCGGATGTGATGAGTGTATTCTGGATGAGGGAAGCCTTCAAGGGAAGGTCAACGGTGCAGATCATGCAGGATATTTTTAATTTTATGGACGCGCATCAGCTGAGACCTCTGATCGGAGCGACATATGATTTTGAAAACATCGGGGCTGCTTGCATAGCTCTTGACAGCGGAAAGGTAAACGGAAAGATTATTGTGTCAGTAGACGCATAAAATAACGGATGGTGGTTGAGAAAGCAGGGTATTCCTCATCGATTATTCAACCGGCAAGCTTTACCGGCCGGCGCGCAACATGGATATCGGCCGTATTCAACATCCGGCGGCAGAGATCTGTGATAGGGTCGAGAAGTACAAGGCTGTGATGAAGAGGATTTACGAGAATTGAGAATGCTGATTTGCGACAAATATTTTCTAAAGCTCGATTAAAATAAATTGTTATTGAAAATATTGATACTTGCCTCGCAATATAAAAATTACTAATTTTTATACAAAATCCTTGTTTGATATACTCGATATGATCAATCGATATATTTAAAACAAGGAGGAAACAATGAAAAAGGAAAAAAGTACTCTGATTATCATTACAGGGCTCATTGTCGGTGCGGCTGCAATACTTCTCGTTAAGTACGGCAACCCTGCAAACATGGGCTTTTGTATTGCCTGCTTCTTGCGTGACACAGCGGGTGCACTCAAGCTTCACAGCGCTCCTGTTGTGCAGTATGCTCGTCCGGAAATTATCGGACTTATTCTCGGTGCATTTGCAATGTCGCTCGGCAGTAAAGAATTTAAGGTTCGCGGTGGCTCATCACCGATGACAAGATTTGTGCTTTCATTCTTTGTTATGGTTGGTGCACTGATGTTCCTGGGTTGCCCGCTCAGAATGATTCTCAGAATCGCGGGTGGCGACTGGAACGCAATAATTGGTTTAATCGGATTCGTAGTAGGAATCGTTGGAGGAATCCTGTTCTTAAGGAAAGGCTTTACCCTCAAGAAATCCGTTCCGCTCGGAATCGCAGAAGGTGTTGCTATGCCCGCAATCACGGTTGTTTTGCTGGTTATTTTATGCGCATTTCCGGCACTTCTGGTGTTCAGCAAGCTGGGACCGGGTGCTATGCGTGCTCCGCTCGCAATCTCCTTGTTTGCAGGACTTGTAGTCGGAGTCCTCGCACAGCGCACGAGACTGTGCATGGTAGGTGGATTTCGTGATGCGATCCTGTTCAAGGATTTTTATCTACTGTCCGGGTTTATCGCAATCTTCGTAGCAGCAATCGTTGGAAATCTTATTCTTGGTAATTTCCACGCAGGCTTCGACAAGCAGCCTATCGCGTTTAACGATGCTCTTTGGAACTTCCTCGGCATGGTGCTCGTGGGGCTGGGTTCCTGCCTGCTCGGCGGCTGCCCTCTTCGTCAGGTCGTACTTTCAGGTACCGGAAATGCAGACTCAGGCGTTGCAGTGCTCGGAATGATTGTCGGTGCAGCTTTCTGCCACAATTTCGCTCTAGCTTCTTCGCCGCTGGGACCTACTCCAAATGGCAAGATTGCTGTTATTTTCGGTATTATCGTAACTGTTATCATAGGTCTGATGAATGTCAGAAAAGTTAAGGAGGCGTAGGATGACTAAGGTAGATGCAAGAGGCTATTCGTGCCCGGAACCTGTAATCATGGCTCAAAATGCCGTAAAGGAAGGAACTCCGGTAGAAATCCTGGTAGATAATATGACTCCGGTCAAAAATATCTCGAGATTTGCAGCTAACAATAATCTAACTATGGAATATGTAGAGACGCCGGAAGGTGATTATCTTATCACTCTAAAGTAATGTATATAGCTACTTTTTACACTCACTATGGCGCTCAGACATTCCATAAGATGCAAAAAAGTATAGATTCCAAGGCGGAACTGATGCCTGTTCCGCGCGCCTTGAGCGCATCGTGCGGAATATGCGTCATGTTTGAATTAGATAATATTACAGAGCTTATAGCAGAACAGCCGGAAGATCTTGAAGGCTTGTATCTGCACGATGAAGATGGCTATAAGCTTCTTCATGAAGGAAATGAATACTGATATTCTATGATGAATATGAACTGAAGTTCCATTGTATGAAGCTGCCGCATTAAGTGAAATGCGGCAGCTGTTAAAATTTACGACTTTCAAGAACATTAATTGCATTAAAAACGCCATAGTCATTAAAATCAGTGAGTATGATGTTTAATCAGTTTACAATTAGCCGGACAATTTATTTGTAATTTACCTTAGCAGAAGCTGCCCTGAGATTAAATCAATAAATCCTGTTCGGAGGTTTATGACTTGCGAAAGCTGCGCTTTCTCTTGCCATTCGAATCTGCAACTGTAATACCTGCATAGGCAAGAGCTATATTGACAATAGGCATCAGGTAGTTAAATATTGCGAAAGGCAGGTATTGGACGGTGCTTATCTGAAGTGTTGTTTTGATAAATGCTCCACAGGTATTCCAAGGCACCAGTGCGGATGTCACTGTTCCCGAATTTTCAAGTGCATTGCTTAGAGTCGTCGGACTCAAACCTCTTTCTTCATAGGATTTTGCATACATTCGTCCGGGAACAACGATTGAAATGTACTGCTCCGGCATTGTAGCGTTACTTGCAAGGCAGGTGGCCTCGGTCAAAGCTACAAGTCCGCCATCACTCTTTACCAGCTTCAGCACTTTATCTACTATGACATCGAGCTGATGCGTCTCCTCCATTATTCCGCCGAACATCATAGAAATAATAGTGAGTGAAACGGAAAAGAGCATGTTATTGATTCCGCCGGTCGACAGAAGCTTGTCAATTGATGCTACTCCGGTTTCGCTTGTAAATCCGTTCATTCCGCAATTAAGAATATCGCCGAGTGTACAGTCGCCTCTCTGTAAGATCATTCCGAGAACAGCACCTGACAGTATTCCGAGGACAATGCCCGGTAACGCCGGAATTTTCTTGATAACTGCTATAATTACAATTATAGGCGGAAGAAGAAGAAGTGGATTTACATTAAAATTGTTTTTCAACCCGTTGCTTATCATTTCGACTGATGAAATTGAAGCATTTCCCAGCCCTTGAGAATATCTAAAGCTCAGAACTGCGAAGAATATAAGACAAATACCATACGTTATAGTCGTAGGCAGCATCATAAAGCGAATGTGTGAGAATACATTTGTACCGCTCATCGCAGGGGCTAAATTGGTTGTGTCAGATAACGGTGACATCTTGTCTCCAAAATAAGCTCCGGATATGACAGCGCCGGCAGCGGCAGCGGCAGGGATGCCGAGTCCGTGAGCTATTCCGATTAGAGCCAGTCCCATGGTTCCCATAGTACCCCATGATGTTCCGGTTGCGAGTGATGTTATGGAGCAAATGAGGAGAGCTGCGACAAGAAAGATGCTCGGTGAGAGCAGCTTGAGTCCAAAGTAAATCATCGTAGGAACTACACCGGCGACAATCCACACTCCGATAAGGATACCGATTACGATTAATATCATGATGGAAGGCATGGCCCTCGATATACCCGTTACCATGAATTGTTCGATTTGCTCCCACCTGTAGCCCAATATTAAAGCCATGACAGCGGCCGAAATTACGCCGATGAACATGGGTACATGCGGATCAGTCTCAAAGACGATAATTCCAACTGCCATCACTGCAATCAACAGGACAAACGTCAGAATTGATTCCCACAGCTTAGGAAGCCTCGGGGACCTTCCTTTCGTATTTTCGTTATAGCTACTCATGCGATCCCAACTTTCTGTATGAAATGTTAAAATGTTAAATCTCTGTTATTCTACCATGAATCGGGCTAGGAGAATAATAAAAATTGATAAATTAATGATTAGTGAATGTGCATGAAGTCCCTATCGGCATATTTTGCAAGGAACAAAGCATGCTGAACAAACATAATTTTGCACCTAATGCTGGAGCTGGATGCCGCTTGCAGGGGCATTGTATCTTAAGATTAGGGTTGTTTATCTCAATTGGCGATGAACTTACAGCAGCTTACTTGCGAATAAATCAACCTTATCTCTGAGATCGACCGGCCCGCTGTATATTATTGCTTCGTATTTATTGCCTTTTCTGAGGAATAAGAATTGCATTTGCAGTTCTCCAGAAGACTTAAAATATGCAGCGTAGTCCAGCCCCTTATAATTAAACTGCATGGTACGCTTATCCCGCTTAGAAAGCGTAGTACCGAAACCTTCAACCTGATTAACCATGTCATGTGCCATGAAATGCTTTGCAACATTTGCATTTCGAGCCTTATACAGATAAATGTCATAGGATATAGAGTCTGGAGATGCAGTCTTGGTGTCTATCTTATCATCTGTTTTGTCAGCTAGTTCATCTTCAGGCTCATCTGAGATAGATAAGGATTCGTGCGAAATCCTAGGAATAAGTGCACTATGCGTCTCCTTAAACGAATATATGATGTTTGTATCCTCATGTTTCAGAATGGCGTCCCGAATAACCTGCCATTCTGTCGGTGCAAATTCGGAGTACTGAACCATCTCTTTGTTGCGGTATTTCAGATACTTGATGTTGTCCGAAGAGCTGTCGCTTTCAAAACTGACGGGGGGAACGATTATGCATGCAACTGCTATTGCAAATATTGCAAAAACTAAAGTGTAATAAAAGATGTTGAAGCGATAGACGCCTTTGTACCCCTTTATGGTGACAGCTTTTTCACTTCGCAACCTGCAAAAGAAATTCAGGTACTTTGCTATAGTTGTGGCAAGTGCAAAAATAACAAAAGGTATCACTAACAGATTCAACACTATGATGATCATATTCTGATCTGCCAAACTGTATACCGTTTCTGAAGGAGTCAAAAAGCCCAGAAATAATCTTCGGTTAATATATGCTATCAAGCATATTGCAACAATGAATTGTATGAGGGTATGGATAAGCCAATTCATATAGTACTGATTCTTGCTCAATACATCCGAAAAAGGTTCGGGAGCATCTGAATCGTCTGAGTAGAAAATCGTAGAATATAAGGAACCGTAGATAATTTTCCAGCCGCACGATTCATACAGGAGCTTTTCTTCATCAGGAATCTTACCCTGCCTATAAGGGAGAATGCGATATCTGCGGTTCGTTGGTTCGTTTACTACAAATTTAAACAAAAGGGAACCGTTTTCGGTAAGCAGGAGACCCTTTTTAGCCAAGTCTTCTAACCAAATTTGCTCGTAGAATAAATCCTGGAGCATGAATGGATTAAATTTGTATTTTTTCTTAGCGTCCATTGTTTCACCTCTGCGCATCTCTTAAGCATGTTTCTAATCTGTTAATTTCTTGTTGATATAGCTTCTCTCCGCGCTCCGTTATCCTGTAGGAGATTCGTCTGCCCTCGGCAGGCAGCTTCTCGATTAAATGTTCTGACTGAAAGAGTGATAGGAGCGAGTACAGCGTTCCCGGACCCAGCTTGACTCTTCCTTCAGTTAGGTCGTTCACGTAGCTCGATATCTCGGTTCCGCACATCTCCGAGCGGTGGAAACAGAGCAGTGTGTAGAACATCGGTTCGGTTAGAGGTTCCAGCGATTTCTTGGCCATAATTAGCTCTCCACTTCATGATAGCGGTAATATCGTAATACGATACTTATAATTATACTGTAATATCGTAATACGATATTGTCAATATAGATTATCCGCAGATTTAGCCTTTAGAGTTATTATAAATACAAATTAATACATAATGAATTTCGATGAAAGCTGCTAAAAAAAGAGCCAGCCATGTGACTGACTCTAAGACTCTGTATTGCCGAGCTTTAATATGCAGAACGACAACCGTATACTGAACTGCGTGTCGGGATCATCAAGATTGACGTCGCATATTTTGCGGATGTTGTTGAGTCGGTAGATGACGCTGTTGCGGTGCATGAACATCGCAGCTGCGGTCTCCTTGATGCTGCAATTGCAGTTGACATAGGTGCTCAGCGTATGCAGCAGCTCCGTCCCGTTGGCTTCGTCGTAGCGTTGCAGCTGTTGGATGACGTGGTTGCTGTAACGAGAAATATCCTCGGTCCGTGACAGGTGTTCAAGCATGATGTACGTGCTGTAATCTTCAAATTTGAAAACGCTGTAATCCGAGTGAAGCCTGATGCCGACCTCAAGGGCGTCTTGCGCTTCATTGAGGGCTTTTCGGAGCAGGTGGATGTCGTGGAACTTGCCGCTGACACCGACCTTGACAGCACAAGTAGGTGGAAATACTTCAATCAAATCGGATAGCGCCGGTTGCCCTGCTGCATTAGAAACCACTATGATTGCGTTGTGCTGCGAGAGCACGTGAGCGTCTGGGAGCAACTTGTGTAGCCGGTCTATAACATGAGAAGCCTTGACGAAGTTATCCACGTTGTTGTCGGCACGGAAATACATCAGCCGTATCGTATCGGCAAACTTGAGGTTTCTATAAGCCTCCGGTAAATTTTCGATAGGTGTACCGATGAGCAGGTTGTACAGAAAGTTATAGTAATTGCTGGTTCGGTACAGGAGCTGCGGAGAGTGCGCGATTATCGAGTAGCCGGCGATACCGCTCAGTGTCTGCAGCATATCCTTGTGGCTGCAATGGTATGTACCTTCTCCTTCAATCAGAATTAGCGAGCCGACCCAGGCGTCTTTGCAGTACACCGGGCAGGCGAGCTTGCGGTATGGCGAGGAAGGACACGTAACTTCAAAAGGGAGGGTACTGTTATCAGCCATCTGCACGGATTTGAGCTTTTTGACCTCGCTTACAAATTCGTAATCGCAGTAACCCTTCTTGATATTTTCCGACCAGATCGGGTCGGTCACCGGAATTTGGGTGGAGTAACCGATAATCCTGAAATCACGGTCAATCAGTATCAGCGATGCGTTGAAAGACTGTGAAGCGACGTCTATCAGAGCCTCCGTGCTCTTGACCTCGTCAGCGACTTCGATCAGGTAATTGTAGAACTTGTTTGAGCTGCTGTCGGTAAGTGCATCCTGCAGTATATTGAAGACTTTTGCAAAATTATCAGATGGTATAACCGCAAGGTTGCGCGGAGAGCCGTGGAGTGGCTCCGGAATGCAGTCAGAGACTATGATAAAATTATCCGGCCAGATTGTCGGTTGTGCATCGGCACTAAAATATAAGGTGGAGCCGTTGTTCTTGCTTTTACCCTGCTCCCACAAGCGAATGTTAGCAATATCATGGCTTGTGGATTCTGAAATAACCTGTATATCAGAGCTCTTGCCTATGAGGCGGATTACTTCTTGAAACTTCACAATCCTCACCGTCCTCTCATTGGCGCATATACCCGGATTGGTATGTATTAAATTAATTCAATTTTAGTGTTCAGTGCACAAATTGTCAATAATGGTTGTGTTACCGTAACCATAGCGCTATCGTATCCTTGGTTATAAAATTAACATAAGTTTAGAGCTTGTTCACCAATATTTAAGGAGGGTGAAATTATGTATGATAGGTTATTTGAAAAAGGCAGGATCGGCAATGTTGATATTAAGAACCGCTTGGTCATGACGCCAATGGGAACTAACCTGGCGGAGCTTGACGGAACAGCCGGTCCGGCAATGCTCGCATATTTTGAAGCCAGAGCAAGGGGTGGATGTGGACTGATTATGCCGGAGATATGCAGGGTAAATGAAGCTACCGGGGCCGGGATGCTCCGTCAGCTCGCAGCTACGAGCGATAGACATATTCCTTCACTCGCTAAACTCGCCGGCACAGTTCATAAGTATGGATCGAAGATTTTTATCCAGCTTCATCACCCCGGCCGTGAAGGTGTATCAGCGTTAATCGGCGGACAGCCTTGTGTTTCAGCTTCCGACCGCATGTGTAATGTGTCGAAGCAGGAGACACGACCTATGGGAATAGATGAAATTCACGAGCTGGTAGGTCAGTTTGGAGATGCTGCGCTTCGCTGTAAGAAGGCAGGTATAGATGGTGTTGAGCTTCACTGTGCTCACGGATATCTGCTGCAGCAGTTCCTATCGCCATATACCAACATGAGAACGGATGAGTACGGCGGCAGCTTCGATAACCGCATGCGCCTAGTCTTGGAGATTATCGAAGACATTCGCAGGAAGTGCGGCGACGACTATGTTCTTGGTTGCAGGGTTTCAGTCGATGAGTTTCTCTCAACAATCGGCGTTGAAGAGGACTATATCCACATCAAAGACGGTATCAAGATAGTTAAGGCGCTGGAAGCAGCGGGGATCGATTTTATCGATGTCAGCTGCGCGCTGTACGAGACCGGACTCATGGCTATAGAACCAATATCCTTTGCACAAGGCTGGAGAAAGCCATTTATCAAGGCTGTAAAGGATGTTGTAGGTATTCAGGTCATCGCAGTTTCGGCTATCCGTGAACCTGCAGCTGCCGAGGAGTTACTGGACGATGAGGTTGTTGATTTTGTCGGAATGGGCAGACCATGGCTTGCAGACCCGGAGTGGGGCAGAAAGGTGCAGGAAGGCAGAGAAAGCGAGATCAAGAAGTGCATCAGTTGTCTGAGATGCTTCGAGACCCTGATGGGACTCAATGCACAAGGACTGCCTCTTGAGTGTGCCGTAAATCCGCTTACATGTAATGAGAAGCGTTACGGCGAACTTGAGCCGGACACTGTCGGACATAGGGTTGTAGTCGTAGGCGGTGGTCCCGGCGGCATGATGGCAGCTGAGACGTTAGCCAAGAGAGGTGTCAAGGTTACTCTTATGGATCGTCAGGAATCACTTGGTGGAACTGTCAACCTGGCTAAGCGTCCACCTCTCAAGGAGAGAATGGAGTGGATCGCAGATTACTACAGAGATAGCTTTGCTCGTCTCGGAGTAGAGGTTCAGCTGGGCAAGGAAGCAAGCCCGGAGAATATCGCTGCTCTGGAACCGGATGCAGTAGTTCTCGCTACGGGCTCCAGGGCGGTGTTCCCTAAGTCCATACCGGGAGTTGACGGCAAGAACGTTTACACCGTAGAGAAAGTGCTAACTGGCAAGGCGGATATCGCCGGCAAATCAGTTGCTATGATTGGCGCAGGACTCACGGGACTCGAAGTCGGTGAATTTCTCGGAGAGAAGGGATGTAAGGTTGCTTTTGTCGATATGCTCAAGCAGGCGGGCGCAAACGCCTACAGAAACAACGTGCTCGACGTCATGTCAAGACTCGGCAAGATGGATGTAGAGTGGGAATTAGGGCACACACTCAAGGAGATCACTGCAGACGGTGTAGTAATTGAGAACGTAGATAACAAGGAAGAGAAGAAAATCGCTGCAGATGCAGTTGTACTCTCGCTCGGTTATAGTTCCGACCGAAGTCTCAAGGACGCCCTGGAGGAGAAAGGCCTTGTTGTATGTCTGGTAGGTTCGGCCATCAAGGATGGAACGATAGCTCCGGCGACAAAGTCGGGATACGAAGTGGGAGCGAATTTATTTAGAAAACCCGAGCCAAGCTTCGTAGTGACCGGGGATGAGCTGAGCAATTTTGCCAAGGTGTCGCACATGCGCGGACAGGAAGGAATCTACCTGGCATACCTGACAGATCCGGCAGCAGTTGCCAAGGTTCTGCCGGCTCCACTGGAACCGTTTGCAGTTCCGGTAGTAACGGTCAGCGCTTGTCATATCAAGGAGCCAACCTTCGCAGACAACTACTATGAGGCAATCCTCGGCGTATATTGCACATATAAGGGGCAGGTCGGACTGTATACCATCAGCCTGTTGCTGGGCGGGCCCGGTGCAGAGATGGCAACTCAGCTCGGACGTGACAATTCGGCTATACCTAAGAAACTGGGTGCGGAGTTCTACATCAGGAAGGGCGAAAACGGCAAGGTTACCTGCAATGTGTCGAGACGCGGCGCTGAGCTCCTCAACATAGAGATGCAGCTCGGCAGCTACAACCACCCTCTGACACATGCGTTATATCAGTCGCCCGTTCCGGGCAAGGTGACGGCAGGGAGCGGATACTACTTCCACTTCGACAGACTACCTGATGAAAATGGCAAATTCAAGTTCACTAATACCGGTCTAATCAGGAATGTATGTAACTATACATACGATGCTTGGACACCTGGATACGTCAACAGGCTGGAGATCAAGTCCAGCATAGATGATCCATGGGGATGTCTGCCAATCAACACTATCGTCGGCGGGGCATATGCTGAGAACAACCTGCTGATCACGTCGTTGGAATACCTTGAGGATGTAGAGCCGGAAGCTTTGATGCTCAAGGTTATCCCGGCTTGGTACGACCAGACTGCGTTTATGAAGGGCGGAATTAAATAGTCTCGCAACCAAATATCTGCGCAGTGGGATATCGCGTAAATATATATCCGCGCAATTATACGTATATATGCACAATCGATGGCTGCAATGGCGCTATCAGCCATGAATAAGTAGAATCGCTTCGGTCGAAGTCTCTTCTTGAGTCATTTCGACCGAGCGACGCTGCTTTCAATAAGCGTAACTTTCCAAACAAAGAAAAAGCACTGCAACTCGTTAGAATTACAGTACTTTCAACTGGTGTCCCGAAGAGGATTCGAACCTCCGACACCCGCTTTAGGAGAGCGGTGCTCTGTCCCCTGAGCTATCGAGACATGGGTTGGGCGCTCGTGGATGACACCTCCTGTTAACGTAATCCTCGGATAAATCTCTGATTAACTACAATCATCGGTGCCAAATACGAGCCTAATTATAATATCATCGAATCGTGCTAAACACAAGGGATAAACGACCCTATACGAGTGCGGAGCGCTATTGAATTTTTTACAATTAAATCGCTGCGAGCCCTTGACCTTTCCCCATGCCTGGTGTAGTTTATAAATACTTGATAATGCGTTGCGCAGTAGAGGGTAGCAAAGATGTTTGTAAGCATTGAACTTACACATATCGCATTGTTGTAGTATTATCGTGCGAACTGTGCACAGCATATTAAATTTTCAACGTATCAAGAAAGTGCAATATTGAAAGGAGCACCGGATTTAATGAAAGAGACTAAGGGATTAATAGCAGAGTTCAAAGAGTTTATTTCTCGTGGTAATGTCCTCGACATGGCAGTCGGCATCATCATAGGAGCTGCCTTTACAGCAATCGTTACTTCGCTTGTAAATGACATCATCATGCCAATCGTGGGCGTAATCATCGGAGGTATCGACTTCTCCAGCCTCAAGGTTGCAGTTGGAACAGCCTCCATCAACTACGGAGTATTCATTCAGGCAATCATCAACTTCCTGCTCATCGCGCTGACAGTATTCCTTCTGATCAAGGCTATCAGCAAGGCGCAGAGGAAGAAGCCGGAGGAGCCTGCAGAGGAAGAGCCTGCAGTACCAACTCCGGAGGTTGAGCTGCTCACAGAGATTAGAGATCTGCTGTCTAACAGAGACTAGCAAGTGCTGGCCGCTATAAGTAGCTTAAGCCTTCAAAATCTCCATTCGTAATTATTTTGCTGAATGTGATACAGTTTTGAAAACAACCCGTTATGCGCAAGCAGCTCCGTACTGCTCCCAGCTTCTACCACTCTTCCTTGCTCCAACACGACGATATGATCTGCATGAAGAACGGTACGCAGCCTATGTGCTATAACTAAAACAGTTTTTCCGACCACAAGCCGGTTAATCGCCTGTTGTACAAATACCTCATTCTCCGGATCAAGAGACGCGGTCGCTTCATCGAGTATTACAACAGGCGCATCCTTAAGTAATGCTCTGGCTATTGAAATACGCTGCCTTTCTCCCCCTGAAAGGGTCGCTCCGTTTTCACCGAGCATAGTCTTATAGCCATCCGGCAGTTTTTCAATAAACTCATCACAGCAGGCAGCTTTTGCCGCTGATTTAATTTCTTCCTCGCCGGCATTCGGTTTGCCGATGCGAATGTTATTCTCTATCGTGTCATTGAAGAGAATAACCTCCTGAAATACAAAGGAAAAATGCTGCATTAAATATTCGGGATCAAGTTCTTTTACATTTACACCTCCGATATTCACTGTTCCGCTATCTGCATCCCAAAAACGCGCAGCTAACTTGGAAATGGTACTTTTGCCGCTGCCCGAAGGACCCACGAGTGCTGTGATCTGTCCGGCTTTTGCTACAAAACTCACTTCGTCAAGTACGGGCTCCTCACCATAGGCAAAGCTCACCTTATCAAAAGATAAATCTGTATTTCTAATCGGGGTGCTTGTTTCTCCGGTCATTACTTCGCTGTCCATCAAGGTGCGGAGACGCCTGTTAGAGACTTGCAAATAAAGTATATCCGGCAATAGTGTTAACACCGTAAGAATAGGACCGTAAATTCTGGTTGCAATTAGCAGAAACATCAGCATGACAAGAAAATCGATCCGTCCGGATGTCAATAAGTGTATGCCTACAAAAGCTGCAACCCCGATACCTGATCTAAGCAACATTGATGACAATGCCATAATTGAACCGGAAACAAGCTCTATGCGAATTGCTGCTGAGCGCAATTCCGTGAAGGCGTCATCGAGCTTCTTGTATTTTTCTCCCCCCAGATTGCAGGAACGTATCACTTTAATTCCATCGAGATACTCTTGCGACTGTTTTTCTGCTGCAAGCTTTGCAGAAATATGTTTTGAAAACAACCGATTTTGCAACTTGCGGCTTGTCCAAAAGATGAGCGCTGTAAGCGGAAGCATAGCAAATATGGATAATGCCATTCGCCAATCAAAGAAAGCAAGGCATATTAAAACAAACACCGATGATGCAATATTTGCAAGAAGCTGGGGCACAATATTGGAGGTTGCCGTTTCGATATTTGTGCAATCCGTCATAATATTGGATGATAACTCACTCAAATCTCTTGTGTTGAAAAAGCTCATCGGCAGTTTTCGCATTTGCTCCGCTACACGAAGCCTGGTCGCCTCCGATTGATGATAAGAGGACACATAGGTTTTCATGTAATCATGCTTTGAAAGCAGGAAAATAACAATAAACGCTATAGCACCAAGCCCAAATAATATCCAAATTCTATTCCATGAAATATCTTCTCCTGTCAGAGGCTTCAATACTTCTATGAAAAGCCCGATTGTAATCATGAAAGGAAGCATCAGTGAAAGGCTTGTAAAAAAGCATGCTATTGCTGCATTTCGCAGCCCTTTTTCCGCATTTTTATCCAGTAGCAAATAATTTCTAAATATTTTCATGAAATAACTGTCTCCTTTCCGATACCCCATTCAAGGGATTGTGTGTATCGCATCCACATATCTGAATACAAGCTGCCTGCTTGTAATAGAACCTGATGCGTTCCGCTTTCGACAAGCTTTCCCTTGTCCATCACCAAAATGTTATCGGCATCCTTTATGGTTCCAAGCCTATGGGCAATAATAATAACTGTTCTGTTCTCCATGAGTCTGCGTAAGGCCGTTTGTATAAGTCTCTCATTTTCCGGATCCGCAAAAGCCGTGGCCTCATCCAGAACTAAAACGGGAGTGTTGCGAATGATCGCACGGGCAATAGATATACGCTGGGCCTCTCCCCCTGACAGGTGAATTCCGCCCTCTCCAAGCACCGTATCATATCCGTCGGGAAGATTAGTAATGAATTCATCACAGCAAGCCGCTTTTGCCGCGTTTACAACATCTTCATCTGATGCTTCAGGGAAGCCTATTTTAATATTATCCCGAATACTTTGATTAAAGAGATATACATCCTGAAAAACAAAGCTGACCTGTCGCATTAAATCGCGCTCCGTCATTTCGCGGATATCCACATTGCCTATGCATATGCTGCCGCTTGATACATCCCAGAACCGGGGAATTAAGTGGGCTATAGTGCTCTTTCCTCCGCCTGAGGTTCCGACTATAGCGGTAACTTCTCCTGCTCGTGCGGTAAAACTTACATCGGATAAAGCAAGCTTTTCGTCCCCGCTATACGAAAACGACACATTCTGAAATGATACAGCTCCGTCATCAGGCTTTTTACCTTGATTTATTTTAGGCAGCTCCGGAAATGCCATTATTGCATCAAAGCTTTCAACGCCCCCGGAAACCCTCATGCTGGAAGATGATACATACAAAAATTTATGAAGCACCGAAGCTATAGCGGGTGCAAGCAATAGATAGAAAATGAAATTTAACAAAAAATCGTTATAATCCTTCGTCCCTTTTCCGATTAAAATTCCTACAGGAATAAGAAAAAGGTAAATATTGTTGATAAGCGTCATAAATGATGCAGTTGAAATTTTCCATTTCAATGTGTATGTCAGCATAAATTTGGTATATGTTGTAATTGAACCTCGTAATTGCCTGAAAGAGTGTGCTGTTTGCCCAAAAGCCTTAAGCACCGGCATTCCCCTTACATATTCTACTGTAGCCTCTGTCATATCTGCTGTGTTCTTTTGTAGCTTTGCCATGAGATCGGAATTAGAAGAACCCATAGCAATCATCTGAATACCGAAAGCCGCCAGAACTGCGATAAAAGCAGCAACTCCGAAGCGCCAATCAAATATGAACAGAATTGCGAGCAGAACCAATGGTGCAACAAATGCAGCAACCATATCCGGATATACGTGAGCTATGAAGTTCTCCATTTGCTCAATATCCTGATTTAGTACCTTGCGGAATCGTCCGCTCCCAATTCTAAAATGGAAACCAAGCGGAATTTTTGCAATATGTTCTGTTAATATGGTTTTAAGTTTGTATTGCGTTCCAAATGCGGCAAGGTGTGCGCATATTGAAGAGCTGAAAAATAAAAGGACATCAGCTGCAATACCTATCACTGCAATCATCCCATATCCCCAAACGGCTTCTACATTTAGCTCTGTAAATTCCGGATAAACAGAAATTACATCACGAATGATATAATAAACGGCAACATAGGGAACAAAGGAGGCTGTTGCGGCCAGAGCCGCAAGAACGCCGCTGACCGCAAGAAGTCCCTTGTGATCCGTTGCCAGTTCAAAAATGCGTGACATACCGCTTTTTGTCTTCTTTTTTTTCATCACTTCGTCTCCTTGAGTAATCCTGCTTTCACAAGATGTTTTTTGAAAACAGCACGAGCCAGTGCTGTCCCCAATATAGCTGTAACAACTGTAACAGCTAAAGCAAAAGCGAGATATGGACCGCTGATAAATTTAATTAAACGAGCCATGAATTCCCCGTTTATGCTATTTCCTTCAGCAATTTTAAGATAATAATCTTTCATGACAAGAAAAGGAATATACGATCCAATGGCCGTCCCAAGCATTAAAACGCAGTAGCCGATGACCTCGCAGGTGTAACTCTTATAATGCCCGCTTCTAACAATTAATTCCGCGATAATTGAACTTATAATTACCGCGGCAAGTATTGGCCAGCCACTACCCATGACGAACATGACCAGCCCGAACAGAATCCCGAACAATATAACGGCACCTGCTTTAGGGGCTTTTGCCCTAAGCAGCATATATACGGAGGCTGCGACGAAGGAGCCTAATGCGACGCCAAACGGCAAGGTATAAACGGTCATGCTCATTATCATAATGCATGCCATAAAAACCACAATAAATATAACGGTAAAAATGCCAAGATTGATAAAATCACGGCCGCCCAGCTTAGTACCGGAAGTAGCTTTGTTTTGATTCATTTGAAATAATCCTCACTTTCTGTTTTTATTTATTTTGATAAAGATATGATTCGCGTACAGGCAAGCTCCAGAAACTCATTATCATGAGAGATTACGATAACGGCTTTTGTCTTTGCAAGTTCCCTTAACAGCTTTGCCACGCGGTTCATATTTTCAAAATCAAGCCCGCTTGTCGGTTCGTCAAAAAAGAGTATCCGTGCAGGAGATAAAGCCGCAAGAGCCACACATAAACGCTGCTTTTGCCCACCGGATAAGGAGAGCGGATGTCTGTCACCGACATCTGTAAGCTCCAAGGATGACAAAATCCTTTGCACATCTTCGGAATCCGGTATTTCGCCGGAAGCGGTAATTGTCATTTCTCCAATCACGCTGTCGCTGAACAGCTGATAATTCGGATCCTGCATTACAAGAAAAGCATATTGCTTCCGCATACGGATATCGCTTCGCTGTCCCGCTAAATAAATGTCACCCGTTTTTTCTTTCATAAGTCCGCAAACAGTTCGTGCCAATGTCGTTTTCCCGCTCCCGTTCTCTCCGATCACTCCGACAATATCTCCGTAGTCTGCCGAAATATTGATATTTTTCAGAACGGTCTTTTTCCCTCGTTCAACTGAGAGATTCCTTATCTCCAATGCGGGAATTCTCACGGGACAGCTTGCCGGTGAAGTCGAAATTTCAGCTTCCCATAGCGTGCGCAGGCCCATTCTGTTAAGCGCTGCCACATCTGTTGAGGCAAGCATATCCATATCGTAAAGCCCTATCAGCCTGCCTTCGTTAATCAACGCTACCTGGTCTGCCACATCGCGAAGATAATAAAGCCGGTGTTCAGAAATCAGCAAAGTCTTGCCACTCTTCTTTAGCTGCAGTAGAAGGCTTCGAAGCCTTAAGGTTGAAGTCCTGTCCAGATTTGCGGATGGCTCGTCCAGCACATACAGTTCAGGAGATAAGGCATAGATGCTTCCAAATGCGATCTGTTGTTTCTCTCCGCCCGAAAGCGCAAAAATGTCTTTTCCGCATAAATTCTCCAACTTGAGATTATTTACTGTCCGCTCGTACCGATATTGCATTTCTTCATATGGAACCCCGCAATTTTCCATACCGAAGACAATTTCACTGTCTGTATCCGTGTTGAAGAATTGAGTTCTGGGATTTTGAAACACAGATCCGATTTGTGATGCTAATTCATGCGGCTCCCGCCCGGCAATATCCTCTCCGGTTATTTTTACGGTTCCGGAAAGCTCTCCCGGATAAAAACTCGGAATCAATCCGTTTATAAGCCTTGTTATTGTTGTTTTTCCACATCCCGAACTACCGGAAAGCACCACACATTTACCCTTGTTTATTTTAAGAGAGATGCTTCTCAGCGCTTCCGTTTCCGTTCCTGCATAGCGGAAGCTAACCTGCTTCAATTCAATCAAGTCATCACCCTCCCAACCGTTGTCCGCAGCAGCAGAACCGAAATCAGCGCAACCGTGAATATCAAAGTCAACAATGTATCCCTGAATGTTATGTTGAGCTTTATGAATGATGTTCTGGGAGCGGGATTATCCAATCCGCGAGTTATTGATGCTGCGGAGAGCTCTTCCGCAATTGTGGACGCACGAACCAAAAGAGGTGTAATAAAGCCTTCAAACACGATGATCGGCCGCAGTCTTAAATTTCGGAGAGAAAGTCCTATTCCGCGAAGTGACATGGCATCTCGTACATGAGAGATTTCTTCTTTTGCAGTAGGAAAGAAGCGCATGGCAACCGCGAAAGTAATGATAAATGCACGAGGGATTTTCATAGCATAAAGGCCGGTTACCATTTCACTGACCGATGTTGTTTTCAAAAATGTCTGTCCGTAAAGCATAATCGGCATGCACATTCTTATGCATAAAACAACCATTAAAATCATGCTGTTCAAAGCCTCCGGCACATATTTTGAAAAAACAATAAACGAAAGCAGCAAAACATAAGCGGCAGTGAATTTTATTATCTTTCTTCTCTGTCCGAGAAGAAAAGAAATCGAGCATACAACGATAAAAACAATACTCCCGTATATGATATCCTTCGCGGAAAACGCTACGATACTGATGAGTATCAATAAAAAGAATTTACAGCGCACATCGAGTTTCAAATCGTTTCTCTCCCTTGAAATACAAGTATAGCTATGCTAAACTCACATAAGTTAGTTGTATCTAATCGGGAGTATAATATATCCTCACTCCTTTGAGCAATAGATTAAGCTCGTATATGTCTTTGCTCAAAAGAATAATGTCTGATAGAAAAAATGGTGATGCATAATGATAAATATAATAAATTCTATGTGCAATGACATGGGAATGATAAGAAGTAATGAAAATAATCCCTTCGGTTGCGGTTCCTTCTTTCAAGGAGATGATTATATAACACAGGGGTATTTCTGGGTTTTGCCTCATGGAGAGCATTTTGTGATTACAAAATGTGATTTTTATTTTCTAAAGGATACAGAGCTTACAATGCCGAACGATTCGCTTTATATATCGCTTCGGCTTGAATACGCCAAGCATCTTCCACCGGGCAAAATAGTCGCCTATTTAGAAGAAAATGGCACGCCTATAAATACTTTAATGCGCAAAGGAAGCCGAGTTGCTTACACTGAGGTTCTGTATTCTCCTTCATTTTATAAAACGCATCTTGATACTCTTTTTACCGCGCAGGAAGCAAGCCCTCTTGAGATTTTGAAAAACATGGGAGGAGAGCACAATTGGTCATCCGAAATTATGAATGTTCTTAAAAAAATATATGCCTGCTCTCTGAATGGAATGTCCGCGGAACTGTATTACATAGCAGGGGCTTATGCGTTGATGTCCGCGGTGCTTGAAATGGGAAATGGAAGATTGCCTAAAAAAAGCACGGATTATGAAAGTA